>Ga0209125_1000200_pt1 | contig 97130 bp, 81 predicted proteins | sample BarGraIncub1131A_FD_184503 | JGI IMG/M metagenome (GOLD analysis project Ga0209125, IMG submission 184503) | Arctic peat soil microbial communities from Barrow, Alaska - Barrow Graham LP Incubations 11-31A (SPAdes) (version 2) | ecosystem: Environmental > Terrestrial > Soil > Wetlands > Peat...
GAAGTTTATCCTGCAAATCAAACCGTGTAAAAGAATCTAATGCTCCTAAGGGCTCGTCAAGAAGCAAAACCTTCGGGTTATTAATAAGTGCCCTCACCAAAGAAACTCTCTGAGCCATACCTCCAGATATTTGATGAGGATAAGATTTTTCAAAACCTTCAAGACCTATAAGTTTAATGTAGTGAGCTACTTCACTCTTTTGCTCTTTGAATACCTTCCTAGCCTTAAGTCCCGCTGAAATGTTATTTTCAATAGTTTGCCATGGAAATAGGTTGGCTTGCTGGAAAACATACCCACGTTGATAATTTGTCCCTTTTATTGCCTCATCATCTAATAAAACCTCACCAAACTGCGGGCTATCAAGTCCAGCTATTAACCTAAGTAATGTAGTTTTTCCACACCCTGAAGGTCCAATAAGTGCTACAAATTCACCGGCATCGATTTTAAGACTAACATCCCTTAAGGCTTCAGTATCATTACCACTCGCATCTAAATATGTTCTGTTTATATGATTTATAGTAATTGAACCTGCTTTATTATCTAATGTCATTTTAACAACCCCTTTTGCCAAATTAGTACCCTATCCCTTATTTTAAATATAATGGCCATAACAATGGAAAAGAGAATAGCCATAACAATTATTGATGCATAAACTTTTGCATAATTTGACCAACCTTTTGCCCAGTTAATATACCAACCTAGCCCTGCTTTTGCACCAATCATTTCTGACACCACCAAAGTCGCAAATGATATACCTGTTGCTGTATAAATTCCTGTAAAAATAGATGGCATTGCACCTGGTATCGCAATTTTGAATATGAGAAAGCTTTCATTAGCACCTAGGGTTCTAGCTGCTTCGAAATAAGACTTTTGGATGTTTTGGATACCAGTACAGGTCATATATGCTACAGGAAACCACACAGAAAGCACAATTAGAAATACTTGTGCATAAAAGCTAGATGGAAATATAAACATTGTTATTGGAATCCATGCGACTGCTGGTATTACTCCCATAACTTTAATAATTGGAAACAACCAATAATTCCATTCTTTGTACCAACCTATAAGCACTCCTGTTACAACTCCAACAATTACTCCTATAGAAAAACCAACAACTAAAAGCCTTAAGGAGAATGCCATACTAATTAACAGAGTAATATAATCTTCTGTCATGACCTGAAGTATTTGTGCAAAGCTTGGGAAAAACGGTAGAGGTAATATGTTAAACTTAGTTGTAAATAAATCCCATAAAATAAAGACCACTCCTATTACAAAATAGAACTGTGCGTTATGACTGTTTTTCGCCTTAATTTTTTGATTAAATAAGGAAATAATAAATAGTCCTATAAAAAATATAATTACAGCTAGCAGAAATATTCTATAAGGTATCAAGTTCACATTCTGCGTAGTGGGCAATAAAAAGCTAACACTAAGTGCAGCAATGTAGGATATAATCTGAAGGATTGGCCATACTGTTGATTCCGGCTTCCAATTAATTTCGTCTGGAACCTTAACTCTATTCACTCTGCTTACTAAATGTAACACCTATATCACTCCCTATTTAAATATATTCCTATAGCACTGCTAAACGGTTTTAATCATCCATTCAACAGTGATATAGGAATCTTATACATGCACTAAATTAAATTTGAATTTATTTTTTTAATACATTAACATAAACCTTATTAGCAAATGTTTCTGGATCAGTATCCTTTTTAAGGAAACCAGTTTTATTTAACTTTTCAACAAAATATTTAACATCAGCCTTTGCAAGATCGGTAGTATATTCAAAATCATATGATTTGATTAAACTTGCGAGAAATTTAACATCATCTGAAGCAACATATTTTTTATCAATTTCAATTTTAGCAGTTTCCTCAGGATTCTTTTTTATCCACTCAGTCGCTTTTTGGTAAGCTCTTGCAATAGCTGCAACTTTGTCAGGATTTGCATCTATCTGCTTTTGAGTTGAATAAAGGAAGCAACAACTTTTCCCTGCAAAGAGAGGATCTGTTGAAATATCTGACAATACAGTATACTTATTGTTTTTTTCTGCTAATGCTCCATATGGATCCCATGCTGCAAATGCATCAACCTCACCTTTTGAAACTGCCTGAGTCAATTGATCAAGTGGATAAGGTTTCCATGTAACTCCCTTTTGAGGGTCTATTCCTGCCTGCGAAAGTAGTACACTAGCAACAGACATTGGAGTTCCTCCTATTTCATCAACACCTATATTTTTTCCTTTAAGATCTGCAACTGTCTTAATTGGGGAATTTGGAGGCAATACTAATTTTATGCAACCTTTATGAAGACCTCCTATAACTTTAAGATCCATTCCCTGTTGAATTGATGGGAAATATTGAAAATCACCATTTGCCACCGTAAATTCGCCAGTTGCAAGACCAGTCTTTAGTTCGTCCAATGTTCCACTAACCAATTCTACATCCAAACCTTCTTCTGCAAAGAAGCCCTTCTCAAAAGCAATGTATGATGGTGCTCCACAAGCTCCTCCGCCAAGAGCTTGAATTTTAACCTTTCCATATTTGTATTTAGAGTCTGTCTTAGTTGTTGTGCTTGAAGCTTTCTTGCAACCACTTAAGGATACAGTTGTGGAAATTAACAAAAAAGCAATAATAATACTTTTAAAAACTTTTGATTTTTTCATAGAAATCCCCCCTATTAATAGCTTATACAATACTATTGTCCTCTGACAAAAACCTCCTTCTTTTATATTTAAAATCAATAAGTGATCATTATGCTTAAACTTATAGTTCTACAAAATTAAAAGGGCATACTTCTATACTTAGAAGTATGCCCTCTGGTTTTCCAGTCAGGTCCTTATAATCTTGTGCTTATTTTATAAAATTTAATCTCAATAATTCCTATTTGTTTTATTGGTTTCAACTTTATAATACTTTCCCATATATGTCAATGGTTTTTACTATATTTTACTCAATGCCTGCTTAAAATCTTCTATTATATCATCAATATCTTCGATTCCAATAGAAATTCTTATTAGATTTGGTGTTACACCTGCGGATAAACGATCCTCTTCAGATAAAGCTAAATGTGTAGTACTAGCAGGGTGTAGCACATACGTTCTTACATCTCCTAAATTAACAACTATTGATGCTAATTTCAAACTCTTTCCTAATATTTTTACTGCTTCAATTCCCCCTTTTACTCCAAAGGTTAATATTCCACTAGCTCCACCTTTTAAATATTTTTTTGCCCTACCATATTCTTGATCAAATTCTAAGAATGGGTATCTTACCCACTCCACCTTGCTATGTTTTGAAAGATACCTAGCCAAACTTAAAGCATTTGATGAATGTCTTTCAACTCTTAAATGCAAGGTTTCTAATCCCAAATTAGTTAAAAATGCATTAAAAGGAGTTGCTGCTGCCCCAAATTCTTCAACTAGATTTACTCTTAATTTCCCTGAAAAAGCGCATTCTCCAAATTCATCTACAAATACTAATCCAGTTGGTCCTGTTGGCGTTGTATAATCTGGGAATTTACCATTTCCCCAATTGAAGTTTCCACCATCTACAATTATTCCACCAAGTGACACTGCATGTCCATCTGAATATTTAGTTGTAGAATGAACCACTATATTTGCACCATATTCAAACGGATTAATTAAATAAGGTGTTGCTATGGTATTATCCACAACAAAAGGTATCTCTAGTTCTTTCGCTACAGACGAAAATTTTTCAAAATCTAGTACATTTAATCCTGGATTACCTATGGTTTCTCCATATATCAACTTTGTATTTTCATTAGCATTCTCCAGTATTCGCTCTTTAGTAGCTTTTGGATCAACGAAGGACACTTTTATTCCTAATTTAGGTATAATTGCTTTAAACAAATTGTATGTACCACCGTAAAGACTGGAACTTGCAATAATATGGTCTCCTGCATTAGCAACATTAAGTATGGAATAAAGTACAGCTGATTGTCCTGAAGCAGTGGCAATTGCTTCAACTCCACCCTGTAATTCTACATATTTTTTTTCCAATGCTGTAACTGTTGGGTTACCTATTCTTGTGTAAAAATAACCTTGAGACTTTCCAGATGCAACATCTGAAACTTCCTCAAAACTATTATACTTAAATGATGTGCTTTGAACTATTGGCATAACTATTGATTCCCCTGATTTAGGATAATACCCTCCTTGTACTGCTTTTGTTCCTATTTTAAATTTATTACTCATAAAAATCCTCCTCAAAACCAAATAAAATCATCCCATTACCTATAAGTATTTAATACTATATCATAGATATCCTCGATAGCTCTGAGTCCTCCATTGTAACCTGCATATCCACAGTTAAGTGTAAGCCTGTAAGCCACAGGTACACTAACAATAAGAAGGTCTGCACCTAAGTCAGTTGCAAGGTCCCTTTCCCATCCACTACCCAATATGAGTGCCCTGTTTTTATTAGTATCTTTTCTTATTTCTTCTTGCACCGCACCACCATCAACTATAAATTCAACCTTTGCCGATCTAAATTCGGATATTTTATTGAATGTATCTATTATATCTTCTCTGTATACTTCTGGAGTATCGTCAATAATAAATTGCTTTGCAGGTATGATTCCTAGCTCATTAAGAAGAAATTTAGAAAATCCAATTGAATAAGATGCATCAAGAATAGTATAAAATCTTCTAGGAAGACCATACCTAAATTCCAGCATAAAATCTGCTGTCCTCTCAATATATGAATAAAACTTTTCTTCCTCCTTAGTAATAAACGCTTCAACTATTCCTTTATCAAGACCTCCAAATTCACTTACTTGATGTAAAAATTTAGATGTTTCACCACCACCTATAGGGAGATAAGGAAAGTGTACATACGACGTACCGTATTTTTGCTTAAGATGCTCTGCAATATTTAATCCAACCCAGGTACTTACAACAATATTAAATTGCGCATTAGGTATTGTTCTCCATTCTTCTATTCCTCCTGATTCATGACCAAAAAGTATGTTAACTTTAAGTCCTATTCCCTCGAGAATTCTTTTTATTTCCTCAAGGTTTCCATTCCAATAGGGATCTTGATACGGAATTGTAGCAAATACATTTACAAGGCCTTTTTCAACATTAATATCAGTTTTAAATTTATCAACATATTGATCAATTATGGCATTAACAACAATTTCATGACTGACATAATTGTTGCTTTTAAATCCACCTGTTTCAGCGTATACAATTAGTTTCCCCTGTTTCTGATACTGCGCAGTTACACTTTCTATATCATCTCCAACAATATCAGAAGTGCATCCTGTAAGAACAACATAAAGTTCTGCATCTATTACCTTAAATGCCCCCTCAATTACGCTCCTAAGCTTATCCTCACCCCCAAAAATGACTTCATTCTCTCCAGCATTAGTACAAGGTATTGTATTTCCACCAGCATATCCTTCTCCCTGACCTATAAGACTACTTATTTTCCCACTGCAACCCGGACCTGAATGCAGAATTGGAACAGCCTTTTTAATAGCAACAACTGTCTGTTGCGCTCCTAGTGCACAAGAATACCTTGGTTGTTCAATAAATTTCGACATTAGTATCACCTCCGAGAAAAGTAAATGGATCTTGCTCAAGCCACCATTTTGTATATGGCATTGTGCTATGCTTAGCAAGGTTAGTTACAAATTCTTTGTTATCAAGAGTCTCAACTATTCTCTCCGCATAGTTTAGTACACCCTGGTACCCAAAGCCGAACTGCTCATCACCAATAAGTAGGGTTGGTACTCCAAGCTTTGCGCCCCAAAGAGTCATTCCTCCATGTCTTGCAATCATAATATCTGGTTTTAATCTATTAAGGATATTCACAAGCTCATACGCTTGCTTGTTACAGACATTATAATTTTTAACATCACCATAATTTTCAACATCTTGAGCCAAAGCATCAGATGTTTTTTCTCCATTGTCATATACAGGATCATGATGGAAAATAGCTGCCCCCTGAACCTCAAATCCTAGTTCTCTAAGTAATGCAATAATAGCATGCCCATGAGCAGCTCCAGCTGTTAGATACGCTGTTTTCCCCTTAAATATAGAACGATATTCTTCAATTTTCGGAATAATTCTTTTATGCTCCTGCTTTATGATTTCTTCTATTTCATCTTTTCTATTAAGTACTGTGCCAAGTTCTCTCATCCATGTGTCAGTTCCAGCTATTCCATAACCGGGTGGTGATTTTATTTCTGGTACTCCATAAACTTGTTCAAGCGCCGCTCCTAAATATGTTCCAAGAGTTGGACAAATTTCAATAGTTGCCGCCGCTTCAGAGATATACTCCAGCTGGGAAATTGTTGTAAAAGGAACAATATATGCTGCCTTGTATCCTAGTTTTCCCAGTATTTCATCAAAAACATGAGCTCCCCAGAAATTTATTACATTTACTTTATTTGTTTTCTTTCTTGGTGGCTTTACTATTTTTCTAACGATTGAATGGTATGCTGCATCGAAACCTGTTGTCCAAATCTTTGACTTAAATCCTTCACAAAAACATGTAACAACGGGAATACCTAGCTCCTGCGTAAGTTCATTTGCTGCGCCTTCAACATCATCACCTATTATTCCAGAAGCGCAAGAGGTTGTAATAAATATTGCCTTTGGATTTACTCGCGTATAGACCTCATGTACTGTGCTTTTAAGTTTTTCTACTGCCCCAAATACAGTATCTCGTTCTTCAATATTTGTATTAAAATATCTACCAATTGTAGAAGGAAGGTTTCTTTCCATCTGTCCCACGCGATATACAAAATTATATCCAAAGAAGTCACCTGCACACCCAATAGCTGCATGATTAACAATTGCTGCATCCTTTATCATAGAAAGCTGACAAAAGGCCTTACCAGAAGTACAGTCCAAGCATTGGCTAAAGCTTCTCGAACAGTCATTAAGTTTTCCTGCATGTGCGCATTTTACGAGTTCCCCTGCTGTACCATTGAATCCAGTTATGGATCCAAGTCGTGCTTCACGAATTCTTACTGCAGGATCTTCAAGATTAATTTTTTCCATTTACGAACCTCCATATATTTTGACATTAAAATTTAATGAAACTAAAAAGGGCGTAATTATATTTATATAATTACACCCTCTGGTTTACCAGTCAGATTATTTATTTAATTTTTTAAAATATTTCTAAAACATTTAAATAATAAATAGAATTATAAACATACAACCCTTTTCCATCTCACTATTACATTTTATTTTATAAAATAAAAAATCCTTCTTTATAAAGCTAAAGAAGGATAACATCCAATTTAGCTTCTCATCTCTAGGTAAAACCTACAGGAATTAACACCAATACATTCAACTACGAATGCTGGTTGTCGGGCATCATCGGGCCAGTCCCTACGCCACTCTGGATAAGAAGTTTCTATTTAGTTTTAAGTTTACAAAAATCAAATTTAATGATATTAGTTTGAAATAACTATAAAATGATTAGATAATAATACCTATCATTCATATATGTTTATTTTTCTATTAATATTAATATAATACTAATTTAAAATAATGTCAAGTATTATTTTCTCCTCTTTATAATGTAATCATCTTTTAATCTACGTAATCGCCTTAAGGCTTCTTCTAAGGTTTGTTTGTTCTTAGCAAAATGTAGTCTAATCCACTTATTAACATCTTCATTAAAAAAACTTGAACCTGGAACTGCTGCAACCCCATATTCCTTTGCTAAAAATTCACAAAAATCAACATCACTTCCATATCCAAATTCAGATATATCAACAAGTACGAAATATGTTCCTTGTGGCTCAGTATGCTTTAACCCTATTTCATCAAGACCCTTTAAAAAAAAGTTCCTTTTTTCTGAATATATCTCTATTAACTTTTCATAATAGTCCTCTTTAAAACTGAGCCCAGTGATTGCAGCTTCCTGCAATGGTGATGCCGCCGCTACAGTTAAAGAATCATGTATCTTCCGTACATTTTCAATGATATTTTGGGGTGCAATTACATATCCTAATCGCCATCCTGTTATAGAATATGTTTTTGAAAGGGAGCTACATGAAATAGTACGTTCAAACATTCCTGGCAAAGACGCAAAATAGGTTTGCTTAAATGGTTTGTATACAATATGCTCATAAACTTCATCTGTTATTACAAAAGCATCATATTTTTGGGCTAATTTTCCTATAGTTAAAAGTTCCTCCCTTGTAAACACTTTACCCGATGGATTTGATGGATTGCAGAGTATTAAAGCTTTTGGATTTTGCTTAAAAGCATTTTCTAATTCTACCTCATCAAAAATAAATTTTTGTGTTTTTAACTCAACAAATATTGGTTCTGCCTGAGCTAATATTGAATCAGCTAGATAATTTGTATAATATGGGGAAAAGATTATTACTTTATCTCCTGGGTTAAAAACTGTAAGCATTACACTTATCATTGCTTCTGTAGATCCACAGGTTACTAGAATCTCTGTCTTTGGATTAATAGTTATTCCTAAATTTAAGGATTGCTTCTTTGCAATAGCCTCTTTGAAATTATCTGCACCCGCTGATAGAGAGTATTGATGTGGGCCATCTTTCGCTGCCTTTTCTAAGGCTGTAATTAACTCTTTTGGAGGATCAAATTCTGGAAAACCTTGTGATAAATTTATAGCATTGTACTTATTGGATAAAATAGTCATCTGTCTTATCATTGATGCAGAAAATCTATCTACCTTACTACTTAAATTTGGAATAATACTCATCTCCCTAAAATAAATTTTATTTTTTTAACTCGATTAAATAACAGGTGCACATTTTCTATATATATATTGTACTAATTATAACTTCCTAGGACTTTATCATATATATCTTCAATTGCTCTTAATCCACCATTGTACCCTACATACCCACCACTTAACACTAGTCTATATGTAAATGGTGCCGCAATCGTAAGATAATCAGCATTTAATCTTTCTGAAAGATCCTTCTCCCATGCACTACCTAGAATTAACGCTCGATTGTTTAAATGTTTATCACTTCTTTCTCCTTCTCCAAAAGTATATAAATCAAATTGTCCATGATTGTTTTCTTGCAATTCTTTAATTTTCTCTTGAGCTAACCCTGCATCAACAGTAAATTCTACATCAACTTTTCTACGCTTTGAAATATTTTCAAACTCCTTAGTTACTCTTTCAATGTATTTTTCTGGAGTATCTTCAATTACAAATTGCTTTCCTGGCATTATTCCTAACTCGTTTATTAAAAATCTACTAAAACCAATAACATACGATGAATCTGATAAAACATAAAATACATTTGGTAATCCATATCTAAACTCTAATAAAAATTCTGCTGCATCATCCAAAGTTTCATAATAAACTTCTTCTTCTCTTTCAATAAAAATTTCAACGCTTTCTTTATCTAATTTAGCAAAATCACCAACTTCTCTTAATAACTTTGATGTTTCAATAGCGCCAATTGGTAAATAAGGGAAATGAAGATATGGTGTATTATATTTACTCTTTAAATTTTCTGCTACTTCAAGCCCCACCCAAGAATTAACTACTAAATTGAATTCTGCATTAGGTATCTTTTTCCATTCTTCTATTCCTTTTGATTGAATTCCAAAAAGTATATTTACTTCTAGCCCAATTCCCTCAAGAACTCTCTTTAATTCCTTTAAATTTCCGTTCCAAAAAATATCTTGATAGGGAATGCTGGAAAATACATTTACCAATCCCCTTTTCACACCTTCACTATCCTTATATTTATCTACATATTGATCTATAATAGCGTTAACTACTGCACTATGACTTACAAAATTATTACTTTTAAACCCACCCGTTTCAAGATATACAATAGGTTTACCCTCTTCTTGATATTTTGATACCACACTACCTATATCATCACCAACAATATCTGCAGTGCATCCTGTTAAAACTACAAAGATATCCCCATCTATTATCTTAAAAGCTCCATCTATTACTTTATCTAGTTTCTCTTCTCCTCCAAAAATTACATCACTTTCATCTGCATTTGTACATGGTATATTGTTTCCACCTACATAACCTTGGCCTCTTTGAAGCAATCCATAAACATGACGGCTACACCCAGGTCCTGAATGAACTATTGGAACTCCTTTTTTTATTGCGAGTACAGTTTGTTGTGCTCCTAGTGCACAAGAAAATCTAGGTTGTTCAATAATTTTCGACATGATTGTTACCTCCAAGAAATAAAAATGGATTTTGTTCTAACCACCATTTGCTATATGGTAGTTTGCAATGTTTTGAATAATTTATTATGAATTCATCCTTATCAAGCGCATCAAAGACCCTCGAAGCAAATTTTAATATTCCTTCATAACCAATAATAAATTGTTCATCCGTTACTAATAATGATGGAATTCCTAATTTTGCTGCACAAGTCGTCATTCCCATATGTCTTGCTATAATTACATCTGCTTTGCTTTTATTTAATGAGTTTACCAATTCATAAATTTGTTTATTACAAACAGAATAATTTTTAACATCACCATGATACTCAACCATTTGAGCTAAAGCATCAGAAGTCTTATCTCCATTATCATAAATGGGATCATGATGAAAAATCGCAGCTCCTTCCACTTCAAAACCAAGATCCTTTAATAAGGCCATTAATGCATGTCCATGTGCAGCTCCTGCTGTTACATATGCTTTTTTTCCTTTAAATTTTTCTCGATATTTTTCAATTTCAGGTCTAACTTTCTCATGTTGTTCTTGTATAATTTTTTCTATTTCATCCCCACAATCCAATACTCTCCCTATTTCTCTCATCCATATATCTGTCCCATTTATTCCAAATGCCGGTGGTGATTTTATTTCTATCACCCCATATAATTGTTCTAATCCAGCTGCTAAATATGTACTTAACGTACTACAAATTTGTATTGTAGCTGTAGCTTCAGATATATACTCTAAATCTTCTACTTTTGAAAATGGTATAATATACTGCAATTCATAACCTAACCGTTTAAATAATTTATCGAACACATGACTGCCCCAGAAATTTATCACATTAATTCTTTTCACCCTTTTTCTAGGCTCTTTTACTATCCCTCTTAAAATTGAGTGATAAGCAGCATCAAATCCAGTTGTCCATATTCTTGATCTAAATCCTTCACAAGAACAATATATTACTGGAATACCTAATTCTTCGGATAGTGTTTGTGATATTTGTTCAACATCCTCTCCAATTATCCCTGATGCACAAGATGTTGTAACAAATATAACTTTAGGATTAACCCTTCTATATGCCTCTCTTATAGTTTCTATTAATTTATCTGAGGCACCAAATACAGTATCTCTCTCTTGAATATTAGTGTTGAAATACCTTCCGTGAATTGGATTATCAACGCCTCTTTGTTTTTGACCCACCCTAAATATAAAATTATAATTATAAAATTCACCAGCACATCCAACGGGTGCATGATTTACAACTGCTATGTCTCTTATCATAGCTAATTGACAAAAGGCAGTACTTGCATTACAACCTGTACATTGTGAAAAATTTCTATTACATTCTTTGGGTTTTCCATCCTGACAATATGAAATCAACTCCTTTGCCGTTCCATTAAATCCAGTTATCGAACCTAACCTTTTCTCTCTAACCTCAACTTCTGACTGTTCTAAATTTATCTTAGTCATTTACTATCCTCCGTAATTAAATTTTGGTTATTAGTTGCAAAATTCTGCAAGCATTTGTTACTTTATTACATTATTTTTATCAATTACAACATTAGTAAGTTTATATCCTTTTTTAATTACACAATTTTGAAATATTATACAATTTTTAATTTCTGCACCCACTTGTACAGTCACTCTTCTAGAAATTACACTCTTTTCTATATTTCCTTTTAAAATACATCCATTAGAAATTAAAGCATTATTTACTTTCGCTCCCTTAAAGTATTTAGTTGGGGCTCCATCTTTACTCTTTGTATAAATTAAGCCGTTACTAAAGAATAGTTCCTTGGTTATTTTAGAGTTTAGCATGTCCATACTGATTTTGTAATAATTTTTTATATAATTAACACATTGAAGGTAGCATGCTACCACCTCCTTAATTTTATAATTTGATTAGTAAAATCGAAGGATATTTCCTATTTCTATATAATACTACTTATAATGTGTTAACTGCATTTTCTAGTCTCTTCATCGCTTCTTCCACAATTGATCGCGGACAAGCAATATTCATCCTAACAAATCCTTCACCTTCAGTTCCAAAATTATATCCTTGATTAAACCAAAGTTTTGCTTTATTAAGCATGAATTTTTCCAAATCATTTTTATTAAACCCTAGCTCTCTACAATTAATCCATAACAAATATGTTGCCTCAATATCATTAACTTTCAATTTTGGAATTTTCTTTTTTATAAAATCTAATACATAATTCTTATTTTCTTCTATGTAACCTAACAGTTGATCAAGCCATTCTTCTCCATATTTATAAGCTGCTTCACAGGCAACAGCACCGAAAATATTAAATGACTTTAATGCTATATTTTTGCATGTATTATCATACTTTTTCTTTAGTTCTTGGTTTGGTATTATTATATTAGAAGTAGATAAACCAGCTAAATTGAATGTCTTACTGGGGGCAGTACATATCACTGAATTTTGTTCAAAATCTTTTGATATGGAAGCAAATGGAATATGATTGTGTTGCTTAAAAACGAGATCAGAATGTATTTCATCAGATATAACTATCACTTTGTATTTTAAACATAATTTCCCTACCATGGTAAGTTCTTCTTTAGTAAATACTCTTCCTACTGGATTATGCGGATTGCAAAGGAGGAGTAGCTTTACACTGTTATTCTTAAATTTGTTTTCAAGATCTTCAATATCAGGAACATATCTATTATTAACAATTTTAAGTGAATTCAATATGGTTTTACAACCACAAGATTTAATGGCACTATAAAAAGGTGGATATATTGGTGTCTGTATTACAACACCATCATTTGGATTAGTCAAAGCTCGAATAACATTATACAAAGCATTTACTACACCAACGCTATGACTTATCCACTTTTTTTCTATTTTCCAATCATGTCTTTTTTGAAACCAATCTACAATAGCTTTGTAATATTCATCAGAATAAATACTATAACCATAAATATTATGCTGTGCTCTTGTAATGATTGCCTCTCTAATTTCAGGGACCGTTTCAAAGTCCATATCTGCTATCCACATCGGTAAAACACCTTCTATTTCAACAGATTTCTTCACATAATTCCACTTTGTGGAGTTAGTATTTTCTCTATCAACAAATATATCAAAATCATATTTCATATCCTTCATACCCGCCCTTTCATTTATATAGGATTATTTGTCCATAAGTTATAAAATTACTTAGTTATCGTTTAAAAAGTTTACGGCAGAATAAGCTAATAAAGCTGCACCCACAGGTAATGCTTTTTCATTAATATCAAATTTAGAACTATGAAGCGGATAATTTTCTCTGTCTTCAAACCCTACACCTAAAAGTACAAAAGCAGCAGGTACCAGTGAAGAATATAGTGCAAAGTCTTCACCCCATAAACACTGTGGAACTAACTCAACATTTTTTTCACCAACAATTTCAATAGCAGCATCAACTACAATATTAACTATTTTACTATCATTTATTATTGAACCAATACCTGTCGTAAATTTTAAATTATATGTTGCCCCATATGCTGCAGTACCATGTTTTACAATATTCTCAATAATGTTGTAAACTTTATTGAGAATTTTATTATTAAAATATCTAATTGTTCCTGTTAATGTTACTTTATCGGCTATTATGTTGGATGCATGCTCTCCATTTATTGTTCCAACCGTTAAAACAAAAGTTTCTCTCGGATCAACTTTTGAAGATGAAATTATTTGTAATGATTGAACTACTTCTGCAGCTATTATAATTGCATCGATAGCCTCATGAGGCGCTGATCCATGGCCCCCTTTTCCAATTATTTCTATTTCGAATCCTGATACTGCAGAATTTATCGCTCCTTCTCTATACCCAATTTTTCCTGAAGTAATAAAAGGTGATACATGTAATCCCAATAAAGAATTTACCTCAGGATTTTTTAAAACATCCTCTTCAATCATATCTGCTGCTCCTCCACACACGCTTTCTTCACTAGGTTGAAAAATAAATTTAATATTTCCCTTAATAGAATCACTAATTTTAGAAAGTATTATTGCTGCACCTAAGAGCATAGCAGTATGTGCATCATGCCCACATGCATGCATTATATTTTTATTAACAGATTTAAATTCATAATCAATCTGTTCCTGAATTGGCAGGGCATCCATATCAGCTCTTAGTGCAACAGTTTTACCCGAATCTTTCCCTCTAAGCAAAGCTACAACTCCTGTTACACCTACATTTTCTGTAACTTCAAGTCCTAGTTGTTTAAGTCTTTTAGAGACAATCTTTGCTGTTTCAATCTCATGCAAACCTAATTCTGGATTTTTATGAATTTGCCTTCTTATATTTATGATTTCTGGTTCAATTTCATAAGCTAATTTTTTTATTTTATCTGACATAATACTTCATCCTTTCACATTTAATTTAATATCAATAACCTTAAAGTTAAATTAAATTTTACTAATTAAACCTAGTAAGTACTTCAGAATATATATCTTCTAAAAATTTAAGTCCACCACCATATCCAACGTAGGAACTATTTATTATCAATCTTTCATTTACAGGCCATGAAATAGATAAATAATTTGCCTCAGTTTCCTTTGCTATTTTACTTTCCCATGAACTTCCTATTATTAATGGATATCCAAAAAAATCAGTATCTTTAATTTCCTTATGGATAATATAGCCATCTGCAATAAAATCTACCTCAGCTTCTAGACCATAATTTAAATCCTTGAAATAACCTTTTATATCTTCCCTATATTCTTCAGGGGTGTCATCAGTTATATATTGTTTTGATGGATACAAGCCAACATCATTCACTAAAAATTTTGTTAAGGCAAGTGAGTACTGAGCATCAGAAACAATCACGAATCTTTTTGACATTACACGATTTTCAAGAAATACATCCGCAAACCGCTCTATATAATAGTAATATTTCTTTTCATTATCTATTATTATTTTTTCTACTTTTTCTTTATCTAAGCCTGCAAATTCACCCAGGACTCTTAAAAATTTACTTGTTTCAAAAGCACCTATTGGCAAAGTAGGATAGTGTAAATATGGCGTTCCAAATTTTTCCTCTAAAAGTTTAACGCTATTTAACCCTACCCATGGTGATACCAAAAGATTGAACTCCGCTTCAGGTATCTTATCTATATTTTTTATGCCTCTACCATAACCAAATATTATGTTTGGTATTAACCCAAGTTCTTCAACAAGTTTTTCTAATTCTTCAAGGTTACCATGCCAAAATGAATCATGTAGTGGTATACCAGCCCATATATTTACAAGCCCTTTTACTTTTTTATCAGAAGGCTTAAGGTACTGTTCAAAAATCGCTTGAAGTACCCATTCATGTCCAAGATAATTATTTCCTTTAAATCCTGCTGTAGATGCATATATTACAGGTTTATCTGAATCTTTAAATTTTTTAACGATATTTGCCACATCATCCCCCTACAATTTCTGAAGAGCAACCAGTAAGAACTACATAAATATCTGCATCTATTATTTTAAGAGAGTTCTCAATAATTTCAATAAGTCTATCTTCTCCACCAAAAATCACTTCTTTTTCAGTTATATTAGTACATGGAAAAACACGAGGGGAAAAATGTCCTGAGCTTCCTGCACCACCGTCAAGTTTATCCGCGCAACCAGGACCTGAATGTAATATTGGAAGTGCCCTAGTAATCCCGTGTACTGTCTGCATTGCAGTTAATGCACATTTATATCTTGGTTGGTCTAATATTTTTGCCATGTTATTCTACCTCCTCTTTTAATAGCGATGAACTGTCCTGTTTATACCACCATTCAGTGTAAGGCAGTGTAATTCTTGCAGCAAGATTTTTTTCGAAGCTTCTATTTTTAATTGTATCAAGTATTGTTTGAGCAAAATCTAGTGTACCCCTATATCCAAAGGTCTTAAATTCATCTCCTAAAAATAAAGCAGCTGTACCTTGCTTTATTGCCCATACAGTTGTTCCAGGATGTCTTCCAAAATATATATCAGGCTTGTATTTATTTAATATATTTAAAATTTCAAAATTTTGTTGATCAGTTACACTAACCTTAAAATTGTTTGGAGAATTTTCTACTAGGTAATCTATATGTGGAGGAATTTCACCGTTATCATATTTAGAATCAAAGTGCCAAGATGCTACCCACACCACCTCAATACCAAGTTCTTGAAGAACACGAGTAACTTGGAAAGCATAACTTGCTCCCATACCCAAAACTGCCCTAAGTCCTTTAAGTTCTTTTTTAACTCCCTCAATTTTAGGTAAATATATTGCTCTTTCTTTTTCAATATAATTTTCAATATCCTCTTGTTTGTTTATAACTTTACCTATTTCTCTAAGCCAAGTTTCAAAACCAACTATACCTAAAGGATTTATTGATTTTACATATGGGACTCCATATTTTTCTTCTAGTCCATTTCCTAAATAAGTACCTAATGTACCACATATTGATACTGTGGCAAGGGATTCAGACATGTGGGTTAGCTCCTCTACAGTAGTATTTGCATACAAGAAAAATGGTTTAACACCAAAATTAGCAAATATTTTAATTATTTCTTTTCTAGCACTTTCATTAAAGTTCTTAAAATTAATAATATTATTTTTCTTTTTTGGTGGCTTTACAATGCTTGTTAGTATTGCATGATCAGAAGCATCAAAACCTGTTGCCCACACTTTTGATTTAAACCCTTCACAATGCACGGCAGCTATTGGAACTGGTATTTCATCTTTAAGTTCATCAACAATACTATCAACATCTTCACCAATAATACCTGATACACAAGATGTACCTATAAAGATTGCATTAGGTTTATATCTTTGATAAGTTTTTATTATTATTTCCTTAAGGCTTTCCGTAGCACCAAAAACTGTATCTTGTTCATTCATATCGGTTCCCAAAAACACAGTAGTATATGGTATTCCTCTTTTTGCAGCTAATTGGGTGTGGTTAACAATTGTTTGTGATGCCATACCAGTACACCCCGAAGGTGCATGATTAATAACTGCCACATCTGTTATAGATGCAAGCTGACCTAAAGCGCAGCCAGCATCACAAGAACTCGATTGGGTGAAGCATCTTTCTCTATCTTTTAATGTCCCGCATTTAGTTTGATTTGCCAAATCATGAAGATCACCATTATAACCCGCAATAGAACCTAACCTATTTTCCCTTGTCTCCACACTTGAATTATTTAAATTAATTGTCATAGATTCTACCTCCATCTTAATATCTAAATTCTTATTACTCTTAATTTTAGCGGTTTCCAAGCAGTACACTAAATATATCTGTTGTAAGCCTTAATCCGCCCTTATATCCTGCATAGCCCTGATCAGTAACCACTCTATTTGTTACTGGAAATGTCACACTTAAAAACCCTGCATTTACGTCTACTGCAAGTGTTCTATCCAACGTACTTCCAAGTACAAAAGCAGGCGTTATTGGAAGATCTCCATATACACTATCTGTATTTTTTAAATCTGCAAGTACCCTACTAACTATTTCACTTGTATTAGTTTCAAAAATTATTTTTGGCCTTAAATCTTCAGGAATAAGGTCAAAACGGGATTTTACTTTTTCTTTTTCATTATTATCAAGCATATCAGTAACAGCAACATATGCTGGAATCCAACCTAATTCTTCTTCAACAAATCTTGTAAGAGAAAATGAATAGTTAGAATCACCGACAATTATTGCATGTCTTTGCAAATCGATATCATTATAAATATCACCTATGCTTTGAACAAAACTGTAATACCAAGCATTTTCCTTTTGTATAAGCTCCTGAACCTTTTTACTGCAAATCTCAAATTTTTCTCCCACTTCCTCTAAAAATTCTTTTGTAGCTGTAGGTCCTATAGGAAGAGGTACTGTTATAAATGGAGTACCATGAGTTTCTTCAAAAACCTTTGCTGCCACTATTCCATGAATATCTGAAAATACTATATTCAAAGATGCCTTAGATGCTGTCTTTAAATCTTCAACTATATCAGAAGGTGTGAAAAATGTATTAACCTGCAGACCTAATTCATTCAACAAACGTTTTAACTCAATAAGATTACCTCTCCAAAATACATCTTGCGATGGAATAAGACCAAAAATATTTACTAACCTTGGATTTTTCTCCAGACCTTTTTCTGTATATTGCGTGAAAATAGCTTCTAAGATAAAATCATATCCTTTTGAAGAATTACCTTTAAATCCTCCCGTCTCAGCAACAATTATTGGTTTTCCAGCTTTTTTGAAATCATTAACAACTGCCCTTACATCATCCCCTATTATGTCAGTCATGCATCCTGTTATTACTGCAAATAGATCTCCATCTATAATTGAAAGTGTAGTTTCTATTTGTTCTTTAAGTCTTTCCTCTCCACCAAAAATTATTTCTTTTTCTAAAGTATTTGAGCTTGGTGTAGCTCTCCCATTACAATATGTTGATCCCCAATATCCGCTCCCAGTAGACGCAGCACCTTCTGCACTAGATGCACATCCAGGTGCTGAATGCACTATTGGTATAAATCTGTCTAATGCCGTAATAGTTACTAATGCTCCTCCTAAAGCGCATTGATAACGCGGCCTTTCTATATATTCACTCATATTAAATTACTCCTTCCAATGTTTTGAAATTAAAGTCACTACCAATTACACTGCTTTCTTCATCAGAACCTGATTTTATATATTTAAAAGGATTCTCTTCATACCACTCCTTTTTATATGGAAGCTTAATATTTTGAGATAATTTTACATTAAATGCAGGATTTCTTAATATTCTTGCAGCCTTTTTAGCTACTTCATAAAATCCTCTGTAACCAATGTAATAATCAAATATTCTAAATATAGTAACAACTGGTATTCCAAGCTTTGCTGCCCATATGTTATCCCCCACATGACCTATAAATAGATCTGGTTTTATTTTCTTAAGCATATTTGTTAATTCAAAAGGTTGGAAATTAGCAATATCAACAACAAAATCCTTACCACCTTGGGAATCTACTAGTTTATCGTAATACTCATCGCCAAAACCATCATGATGATAAGCATTTACACCTACTATCTGTAACCCCAACTCTTGAAACAATGATCCTGTTACTAATGCACGAAATTCTCCAGCACTCAAAAATACTTTTTTACCATTTAAAATATGTGCAAACTGTTCTACAGACTTATATGCCCTTGCGGTTTCCTTCTCAATAAATTTTTCTGCTTCTTTTCTAAGACCTGTTTTATTAGCAATATCTAATAACCACTGGTTTGTGTTTTCAATACCTATAGGCATATCTTTTAAAACATAAGGGATGCCATACTCTTGATACAAATAATCAACAAAATAATCATCATGTGTCGGACAAACACTTACTGTTAAATCTGCTTGAGTCATTTTTCTTATAGTTTCTCTTGAAGCAAAATTAGGTCCTATGAGTACATCAATACCAATAGCATTAAGTATCCTTGTAATTTCATCTTCGTCGGGCTTACCTACTGATGCAAGATTTATTATATTTACAATTGGACGTTGGCCCTCGACTCTACCATTCTTTTTAGCTGGCCGACCTTCTTTGTCTTTTTCAATAAACCCATGAACTATAGCATGAAAAGCAACATCATATCCTGTAGCCCATACCTTAGTTTTAAATCCTTCACAAGTTGATGCCGCTACTGGTATATCAAGTTTTTCTCTTACTTTGTCAATAACACCAGCTAAATCATCACCAATTATTGATGGGGCACAAGTTTGCAAAACAATAATTGATTTTGGCTTTATATTTTTGTAAACTTCATATATAACGCGTTCGAGTTTCGCCTCACCACCATGGACTACTTCAACTTCTGTTAGGTTAGTAGATACCCACACTGTATCTTTTGCATTAACAATACCCCTTTGTAAATGCCTCAATCTAATTCCTATATTTCCTCCAAAACCAGTGGATGCACAACCAATTGCTCCATGTATTACAATAGCAGTATCAGGCAAAGTTAAAAGCATACCCAGTGTAGGAAGTAATTGACAAAGTCCAGACTGAGAAAACCCCCTTTCTTGATTGCTTAAGCACGGTTTATCCTTTTTACCAAAACCACAAGCTGAACCCCCATATGCAATACATGCTGTAACACGGTCTTCTCTTGCAGGAACATTTTTATCTGTTAATAAACTCATATTATTACCTCCCATTTAATATTTAAAAATATAAAAATAGAGACCATATACAATTAATTTAAAATCGTTTTGGTCTCCAGTATGTCTGGTCAACTTCGTAACCATTTATAAATATATAGTTTTTCATAATCCCTTATAATAATCATTATTTTAATATGATTAATGATTATTATAAGGGATTTCTACTACCTACAATTATTAATCACTTATCCTCCTCTAATTTCCCAACAACCTTAGCACGTTTTATTATGTTAATGGCGTGTGGAAATAGTTTAGTTACATCATTCCCGCTAATTACGCCATGATGTTTTCCACTTCTCAATAATGCAATATTGCTTATGTCATATACAATTCCTTTAATAGCAATGTATGCATAATTGCCATTTTCACCGTTATATTTACTTAATTCATCTAATGTAAATAATCTTTCCTCTGAGATTTTAGTAGCTTGTGATGTTATTGTTTCAGTCATTCTATTTCTCCTTTACTTAACTTTTATCTAGTCCGGGAATCTCTAAATTAGGTATAATTGCTTTAAATAATTATTTGTACCACCATAAATATTGAAACTTGCAATAATATGTTCTAGAAATTGAAGTTATAAATTTACTGTAGGTGATATTTCTTCAGCTATATTACGGTTTTGATTTACCTCCTTGGTTTCATTCTTTGCTTCATGCTTTGCTTCATCATTGTGCAACAACTCCCATATTCTATGACTTAATAAATTAAAATCAGGAGTTGTTCTAATATCTCCAAGTTTCCTAGGTCTTGCTAAATTCACATCTATAATTTCCTTTATAGAACCAGGATTACTTGCCATAACTGCTACTCTATCAGCAAGAAATATTGCTTCTTCAATACTGTGAGTTATGAAAATAATTGTCTTCTTGGTTTTTGCCCATATAAGAAGAAGCTCCTCTTGTAACACTTCCCTAGTCTGAGCATCAACGGCTGCAAAAGGCTCATCCATTAAAAGAACCTCTGGATCGTATGCTAGAGCTCTTGCTATTGCAACTCTTTGTTTCATCCCTCCTGATAATTCGTGGATATAGCTATCTTCAAAACCCTTTAAACCTACTAATTCAATAAATTTTTTACTTATTTCTCTTCTTTGTTTCTTGGGAATCTTTTTTAACTCTAACCCATATTCAATATTTCTACGAACGTTTCTCCATGGAAACAAAGCATATCCTTGAAGCACTATACCCCTATCTAAAGCAGGACCAGTCACTAATTTACCATCTATATATAATTCTCCTGAAGTTGGTCGTGAGAGCCCTGAGAGAATATCTAAAAAAGTAGATTTACCGCATCCACTTGGCCCAACAAGAGTGATAAACTCACCAGCCTTTATCTCTAAATTAATATCTTTAATTGCTACAAATTCTTTTTTGCCTTTCTCCCTCCTATTTTTAACTATAAAAGTACGAGTTATGTTTTTAGCTATAATTTTTATAGTATTATCATTCTTATTAGGAGGAGCACTAACATCAATCACTTTTTTACTAGTTTTTTTACCCACAACTTTTTTAACTACATTTTTTATATCTATTTCATCTTTATTAATAAAATTATCCTCTTTCAACACCGCGTTATCTCTACTCATAATATAAACCCTCCTTTTTTTATATAGCCGAAGTATCTTTCCAAGTAATTACATGTTTCTCTATTAACACTACAAGTTTAGTTACTGCTATTCCAAGTATGGCAATTGTAAATGCTCCAGCATATAATTTTTTAATATTATAATTATTCTCTGCATTAAGAATCATAAAACCCAATCCTTTTGATGCTCCAATCATTTCAGCAGCAATTAACATTAAAAATGCAGTACCTATTGATGACTTGATCCCAGCAAAAATTAAAGGAGCTGCGCCAGGTAAAACAACCTTATAAAAAAGAGCCAACTTCGGTGTAGCCATACCACGTGCTCCTTTTATCAACAATGGATCTATAGTCTTTACACCATTAATTGTGTTAAAGAGTACTGGCCAAATTGCTACCCAGAAAATTATTGCCACTTTTGCTATTTCACCAATTCCAAAAAATAAAATGAAAATAGGGAAAAGAGTAAATGGGTTAATTTGGGAAAACACTTGAAGCAGTGGATCTAACAGTTCTTGAAATGTTTTAAACCATCCTGCAAGCAAAAATCCAAGAGGTATACCAACTACTACAGAAAGTGCAAAACCTTCTATTGCTCTAGACATACTTGCTCCTATATGCAAAAATATTTCTCCTGTTCCTGCTAATTTTCCTAATTCTACCAAAACGTCTCCAATAGGTGGGATAAATTGTCTGTTGATTATACCCACTGTAGGTAATATTTGCCACAATGCGAAAAAAATTATTAGTGCTATGGACTTTCGAAATGTGCTTGATAATATGTTGCTGATACTTGCTTTCTTTTTCGTTGTCATAAAAAAACCTCCTGTTATAATAATTTGTAACACCTATAATCTTATTATATGAATTTAAATGAAAACTTTATAAAGCTGAAAACTTTATAAAGTTTTCTTTAACAAATTCTTTAATAAACAGTATATTTATTTTGATTTATAATATATGTCCGTTACTAAATCTGAAACCTTGATTTGGCCTTTTTCTAATGTACCATTAGTCACTAACCCATCAATCCAAGGTTGTAAATATTTATCATTTGGAATAGCTAATGCTTCATTGTAGTAATGATTCCCACTAACTGGTTGACCAATATGTTTTGCAGTTAAATCTGCGGCTTCTTTAGGATTATGATTTGACCATATTTGAGCTTCAAGAGCTGCTTGTAAAAATTTTTTAGTTGTATTAGGGTTCTTTTTTGCCCAATCTGTATTCACAACCCACTCTGTTAAACCAGCAGTTGGTCCAAGGTTAGCATCTAAACTATCTGCTATTTTTGTATTCCCAGCATTAACCATTCCTTTATAGTATGGTGGATGAACTGCTGCAACATCAACTAATCCTTGGGTCAAAGATTGTATTGCTTGAACGTCTGGCATAGTTACCCATTCTATTCTGTCTCTTGGCAGACCATACTTATCAGCTATACTATTACCTAAAAAGTCAGTGCAAATGTTTTGAGCCCCCGTTGTAAATTTAAGTTTTTTACCTTTTTTATAATCTATTAATTGCTTAAATGTTTTAATTCCACTTTTTTTACTTACAAACCACCACATATGGCGTAATGAAGGATTTATATTGGCCGCAGGGTCTATACCTTTTGCGCCAATACCTATAAGATTAGCTTTACCTGCAATAGCCACTGCATAGGTATTTGGATGGAAATCACCTACTACATTGTCACCCTTTAGAATTGAAGGTATCTGCACAGTTGATTGAGTTACACCAGTATAAACTGATTTTAGACCATATTTTTTAAAAAACCCTTTCGCATCCGCAACAACCCATACTGTTGATCCACAATCTGTTTTAGTCCATGTGGTAATTGGTATTAGTCCATCACTATCAGCCTTTATTTCATCTACTACTTTCTTTGATGATGCTCCTGGTAATGATGCTGTAGAATCCTTTTTTCCACAACCAGTAATAAATACTGGTAATGATACTATAATCGCAATAATAAGAATTAATACATTTTTTTTACTTGATAAATTTTTACTCATGTTCACGCCCCCTATTTTAATTAAAAAACTTGCATTTTCCTCCTTTCCAATAATTACGTTTCATAGAAATCTTCCCATATAAGTTTAAATTTATTATAAATACCAAGTGCCTTTAATTATTAAAAGCACTCAATCAACGGGAACACTGATAAATCAATTCTTTCTATATTACTCCTGTTTGTTTAGTTGGTATTGCCATATACTTATTTACAAATATTAAAATTATTATTTACTGCTTAAACTTATTTAATTTAAGTGAATTTAGCAAAACAGAAATTGAACTAAAACACATTGTTACAGAGCCAACTACAGGATTTAAATGTCCTGTTGCAGCAATAGGTATACCAATTATATTATATATAAATGCCCAAAATAAATTTTGTTTTATTTTTCTCATTGTTGCTTTTGATAATTTTATAGCTGTTATTAATGCTTTCAAGTCCCCACTAAGCAAAACTATATCTCCAGTTTCAATTGCCACATCAGTACCTGTTCCTATGGCAAAGCCTATATCTGCAGTGGCAAGAGCTGGTGCATCATTTATACCATCTCCTACCATAGCCACAACCCTACCTTCACTTTTCAATTTAGAAATCTCTTCTGCTTTATTTTCAGGTTTTACTTGTGCAATAACATTTTTTATCCCGATTTTTTCTGACACTATAAGTGCTGTTCTTTCATTGTCTCCAGTAATCATATAAACCTGTATTTTCATTTTCTCAAGCTCTTTTACTGTCTCAACTGAACTATCTTTAATCTTATCAGTAAGGGCAATAATTCCAATTAATATACCATTAGTTGCCACTAGCACCGCTGTTTTACCTTGTTCTTGTAGTGAAATTAACCTTTGCTCTGAGTCATTTAATGCCACTTCATTTTCAAATAAAAGTTCTTTTGTACCTATCAATACTAAATTATTTTTAACTGTTGCAATTACACCTTTTCCTGGAACAGCCTCAAATTTTTCCGCATCCTTAAGTTCTTTCCCATATTTTTCTTTTGCAAATTTGTATATCGCTACGCCTAGTGGATGCTCTGATTGTTTCTCAACTGTTGCTGCAAGTAATAATAACTTATCTTCATCATCAACTTCATTTACATTGTTGTATTTAATTTTTTTATCATTTATCAGTATAACATCTGTCACCTCTGGTTTTCCTGTAGTAAGTGTGCCTGTTTTATCAAACACTATAGTATTAATTTTACAGGTCCTTTCCAAGTCCTCCCCATTCTTAATTAAAATTCCATTTTGTGCACCTTTACCCATACCTACCATTATTGCCGCAGGTGTTGCCAGTCCTAATGCGCATGGGCAAGAAACCACGAGAACAGCAACTGCATTAATAATTGCTTGATCCATAAGAAAAGGCTGTTGGTGCAGAATAAAGAAATACCACATTACAAAAGTATACGCAGAAATAAATAAAACAAAAGGAACAAAATATCCAGCTACTTTATCTGCAATTTTCTGAATCGGAGCTTTACTTTCTTGTGCCTCATCTACTAATTTTATGATACTTGCAATCATAGTTTCTGATCCAACCTTTTTAGCTGTAAATTTAAAGGTTCCATAATTATTAATAGATGCTCCAGTTACATAATCATTTTCTTTTTTATCTATTGGTATACTCTCTCCTGTTAGCATAGACTCATCTACTGTTGAATAACCTTCCAAAACAATACCATCAACAGGTATTTTTTCTCCGGGTCTAACAACTATAATGTCGCCAACAGCCACTTGATTAATGGGAATCTCAACTTCTATTCCATCCTTTATTACTTTAGCATTTTTGGGCTGAAGCTGTATTATGGCCTGTATAGCTTTTGACGTTCTATTCTTAGCCATTGACTCTAAGTATTTACCAAGCAGTACAAGTGTAATTATGGTTGTTGATGCTTCAAAATATATATTTCTCATGCCAAGTGTGTAGGTAGCAGTTTGAAAAAATACAATATAAACACTATAAAAGTATGCAGCGCTTGTTCCTACAGCTACCAACAGATCCATTGTGGCACTCTTAGCCTTAAGTGCATAAAAAGAACTTTTATAAAACTTTAATCCAATGGTAAATTGAACAATAGTCCCTAATGCCATTTGAAATCTCCAATCATGAAGTAATGTAGCTTTATACCTTAAGATTTCAATATAATATCCCCATCTAGTTACACTATTTGCATCAAACTCCTCGTGGCAAAAACCTAAACCACCTAATATCATAGCAAGCATCATAGGGAAACTAAGTATAGCTGAAAAAATAAAAAGATTTCTAAGCTTATTTCTTTCAATTTCATTTCTAGTTAATCCCTTGTCTGAAATTTGCTCCTCACTACCTTCAACTACAGAAAATCCTAGCAATTCTATTTCTTTCTTAACTTCATTTAAATCTACTTTTGTATCATCGTATACTAACTTCGCCTTTTCTGAAGCATAGCTAACATTTACATTAATAATACCCTCAAATTTTTCCAAAGCGCATTCAATTGAAATTGAACATAAAGTACAGGTCATTCCATATACTTTAAGTGAAATACTCTCAAGCATTCTTTTTCACCTCCCCTTTATTTCTAAAAATTAAATTGCAAATTAACTTTTAATTAAAAAAGTAAAAGAGGCCATATTTAAAATATGGCCTCTAGTTATTCTAGTGAGCTATAGTATTGCAATTGTACATTTTAATAACCTAGTAATTAAATAGGTTAAGTATTTTTATCATTATATCTTTTTTTACTCTTTTTGTCAAGTCTTTTTTATATTAATCAATTTTATTGTAACTTTATTAAGATAATCCTTTTAATTTATTCCATGGTTCACCTTGGAGATAAACACCTTCTTAATCTCGTTTTTGTGAAAGTGCTTTACTATAAATGTCTTCAACTAAGTTCAATCCCCCATTATAACCCACATATGTGCGATGTAGAATAAGTCTATCAATTACTGGCAATCCAACGCTAAGATGTAGTCCATTAATTTCCAATGCTAAATCATACTCCCAGGAACTACCAAGTACTAGTGGAAATACACTAGTTTTTCGGTTAATTATGTCTTCATTTTTCAAACCACCATCTTGAGCAAAAGTTATTTCGCTTGATACATTAGGAGCAAGGTCATCAAAATAACTTTCAATTGTTTTTCTGAATTCTTCAGGAACGTCTTCAGTAATATACTGGTGTTCAGGTAAATACCCCATGTCATTCACCAGAAATTTACTAATAGCCAACGCATATGAAGTATCATTAACATTATAAAATGTTTTTGGTAAGCTAAACTGAAATTCTGTAAGCAAATCGGCTGCGCGTATAAGGTAATGATAAAATTCATCTTCTTTATACTTTATTAGATCTTCTACGATTTTTGAATCTATACCTGCAAAGTCAGCAACTGCTTTTAAAAATTTTGATGTCTCCACTGCTCCAATAGGTAAAATAGGATAATGAAGAAATGGAGTCCCAAATTTTTCTTTTAATAATTCTGCTGTTTTAAGTCCAATATACGGAGAAACCACTAAATTAAACTCCGCAGAAGGTATTGCCTCTAAAGCTTTAATGCCTCCACTATCAAATCCAAATAATATATTTGCTTTAAGTCCTATTTGGGCTAATAGTTTTTTTAACTCATTAAGATCACCTTCCCAAAAGGGATCATGCCTTGGTACACTAGCAAATACATTCACTAATCCTTTCTCCTTTTTATCTGAAGGTTTTAAATGTTGCTCAATTATAGCCTCTAAAACAAATTCATGGCCTTTGTATGAATCGCCTTTGAAACCCGCAGTTTCAGCAAATACAATAGGCACGCCTTTTCTTCTAAATTCACGTACCACATTGCCAACGTCATCTCCTATTATTTCGGAAATACAACTTGTGAGTACAACAAAAAAATCTCCATCCATAATTTTCAAGGTACCTTCAATAAGTTTTCTTAATTTATCTACTCCTCCAAAAACAACATCTTTTTCAACTAAATTGCTGGATGGTATTGCATCTGCACCAGCATACCCTACCCCTTGATATCCTCCAGCTTGGGACATTCCTCTGTGAAGTTTCGATCCACAACCCGGTCCTGCGTGAATGATAGGAATTGCTCTTTCAATAGCTATTACAGTTTGTTGAGCACCAAGTGCACATGCATGTCTAGGTTCTTGTAATACTTCATTCATTATCTTCACCTCCTAAAAAAGAAAAAGTATCTTGCTTCATCCACCAATTGGTATAAGGAAGTTTACTATGTTTAGCTATATTTTTAATAAATGCAGGATTTGTAATTGTTTGAAGGATAAGTTCACCATATCTTATCAGCCCATCATACAACATTTCTGAAGGCTCAACTCCTGACAAAAATGATGGTATACCCAATTTTGCTGCCCAAACAGTAGCCATATGCCGAGAAATATATATATCTGGTTTGTATTTGTTTAACGCATTGACAACTTCAAATGATTGTTTATTGCAAACGCCAACATGAAAGTTTCCATACTGCTCAACATCAAACTTAAGAACATCTAATCTTTCATCATCGTTATCAAATTTCTGATCATGATGCCATACAAATGTTCCCAAAACTTCCATATCAAATTCTTTTAAGAGTGCTACAATACTGTAAGCTAATGGCCCTCCCGCACCAACAAAAGCAGTTTTTCCTGATAATTTCTTTCTTAGTTCATAAAGTCTAGGAGCTATTTTTTCTTTTTCCGAAGCGATTACCTTTTCAACCAATTCCTCCTTTTTAAACATACGTCCAATTTCACGTAAATAATGATCAGAAGCTGCTATTCCAAAAGGTGCAGGTGCTTTAACTTCTGTCACGCCGTAATATTCTTCAAGTCCTGCAGCTAAATATGTTCCGAGTGTTTCACAATATTGCACCGTAGCTGCTGCCTCAGAAATATACTCAAGCTGCTCAATTGATGAAAAGGGAACAATATAATTAGGTCTAAGCCCTAGTTGCTTGAATATATCCTCAAAATGAAATCTATGTGTAAAACTTATTACATTAATTAAATCAGGCTGCTTTTTTCTAGGTGGTTTTACTATTTTGCGCAATATACTGTGATTAGCGGAATCAAACCCAGTTGCCCATATGTTGGTACGAAAACCCTCACATAATGTAGCAACAACTGGTATTCCTACTTCAACTTCCATTTCATCACAAATCCCAGCAACATCATCTCCAATAATAGCTGAGGTACAAGTTGTGGTAACGAAAATAGCTTTAGGGTTAAACCTTCTTTTTGCCTCTCTTATAGCTTTTTCAAGCTTTTCCGCACCACCGTAAATAGTATCTTTCTCATTTAGATTTGAATTGATGTATTTAACATTATGAACTTTGAGTCCTAACATTTTATTCCCTGCGCGAAAATTTGCATTACGGAATGGGATATCACTACTACAACCCGCAGGACCATGTTCCACAACTGCAGCATCTTGAAGCTGCACTAGCAAGTTCATTACTTGATCTGCACTACATGAGCCACATTGAGTAAATGACCTATCACGATTTTTGAGGCAACCTTCATTTGACTTTTTTAATAAATCAGATGCATCACCTTCATACCCAGTAATAGTATTCAGTCTCAGTTCTCTAAGTTCAACTGCTGGATCTTTTAAATTAATACTCATAGCTAATCCTCCATTTTTCATGATTACTCCTTGAATCTAAACCTTGATATCAAAAATAAATATCGTTTAGCTGTTTTAAAGCTCTTTTTAATTTGCTCTGATCATCGCTGCTAATTTTATTATCTTCTAAAAAAAGATACTGTAACGAAGTCAGTTCTTTCAATGGGTTTATATCACTTATTTGGTTGTGACTCAATTGAAGAAACTGTAAATCTACTAATTTATTTAATGGACTTAAATCACTTAATTTATTAGATTGCAAATCTAGGTACTGCAATTTAGTTAAATCTTTCAATACACTTATGTCTTTAATTTGATTAGATTTTAAATCAAGTGAAAATTGAAGATTAGTTAACCCTTTTAACACACTTATATCACTAATTTGATTATCACCTAAAACAAGGCTATTTAACTTGGTTAATCCTTTTAAACTACTTATATTATTTATCTTATTAGACGTTAAACTAAGATTATTTAAATTAGCTAATTCACTCAATATGCTAATATCAGATATTTTATTATCATCAGCATAAAGATACCGCAAATTTTTCAATCCTTTTAACGCACTTATATCGCTTATTTGATTAGATTCTATATCAACACTAACTAATTTAGTTAATCCTTTTAATTTACTTATGTCATTTATCTTATTACTTTGCAAACCAATAGTCTCTAAGTTCTCTAGTTTTTCTAGTGCACTTATATCTCTTACTTTATTAGATCTTAAACCAACGATCTCCAAATTATCTAATTCTTTTAATGCACTTATATCGCTTATTTGATTATATTCTATATAAAGAGTCTGTAAATTAGTTAATCCTTTTAATGGACCTATATAACTTATTTGATTACCTTCTAAATTAACAAGCTGTAAGTTTACTAAATTCTCAATTCCACTAAGATCGCTTATCTGTTGCTGATTTGCAAATAATTCCTTGATTCCTAAAACATCATTTGTATATAAATCACCAGTAGGCTTATTAATATAAGATCTTATATTTTTTTCTAAATTCTTATCTTTAAACTTTATAATTTTATTAATACCTTGCTTCTTCACCGTTATAGTACTAGTAGCGGTTTTATTTCCATCCACAGTAGTTACTATTATATTCGCATTTCCTGGGCTCAATGGAGTTACTACTCCATTATCTACTTTTGCTACCTTTTCATCAGATGATGACCATTTCAATGCTTTATTAGTGGCATTACTTGGAGCTATATTTTCATCTAAAGTATAAGTAGCTCCTATTGTTACGCTAACTATAGTTTTTTTAAAACTTATTGATGATACTTTTACAGATTCAATACTTTGGTTTCCTACTGATACAAAAGCTTTGTTACTTGAAATTAATTTATAAACAGGATAACTACTTAAAATAAATAAAACAACAACAAACATACCAATTTTCTTTTTAATATTGTTCAAATTAACCACCCTACCTCAAATATATTTTAATATTATAAGAAACCGCCTTATTTCATAAAAGAAAATAAAAATGGCTAGGTTTCAATTAGAAACCTAGCCTCCAGAATATCTGGTCAACTTAATTTATATAACATCTAGTAAATAAATGTAATTTATTGCATTCATAGTAAACAAATATGTTTTATTTATAATGTAACTTTAACACTTTTTTTTTAATTTGTAAATATATTTTAAAAATAAAATTTCATCTCATTAATTAGATATTGTTCACATTTTATTAACTTTTTAAACATACTTTCTACACATTGTAAATTTGACAATTTAACATTGTTATATTATAATAGGGATATAGAAATCCAACCAAAATATAAGAAAGTATGAATTATACGCCTAATTCATACTTTCTTTTTTATTTATTTTATATTATAATATTTGTTTTGTGCGTTTGTAATAAATATATAATTTTGAAAATGCTTTTTCAATAGAACCTTTAGCTTCAAAAGCGCTTATCCCATTTTTAAGTAATAACTTCTCTGCACTTTTACCTACTTGATTTACTAAAACGGCCTGACAATCTGAGATCAAGTTTATTTTTTCAATCAACCCGGCTTCATCATGTCCACCAGAATGACAACCTGAACCACAGCCTAAGTCTCCACCACTATTACATCCTTTGTTCCCATTATCATTATCATTACATATTCTAGTTGTTAACCCCACAACTTCAGTTTCAACTTCTCTCGTCTCAATAAATTCAGAAATTCCATCCCCTAAAAGCTCAAATATATAGAATTTAGTACCACTACCAAAATGTTGATTTATAACTATTCCATTACTACTTCCCACGGCTAGTTTAATTGACATAAATGACTCCTCCTCTTTAATATTTAAATCTTGAATTTTTTTTGTTTTCATATTTTAGCATGGACAATCCAACTAAAACTTTGTTATTTAATTTCTTTTCTAATTTTTAATTTGACTCCAATTTGCTTAGCTATTTTCTTGCATTCTTTAATATCCTCGGTTGATAGACAATCCACTATAGAAAGTTGTACATCCTTAACATACGATTTAGATTTTTCAGTAAAGTCTAAAATTGCATTGAAAGCTTCTATACCAAACACACTATGGCATATCGCATCGTAGTCCTTAGCATTTTTAGCGTTCAAGCTAATAGAAATACCATCCACAAGAAACTTAAATCTAGGAGTAACATCTGTTCCATGAATTTTATTTGCTAATCCATTAGTGTTAACTCTCGTTCTAATATTGCTTTTCTCTTTAACTACTTTACATACAGCTAGTACTTCCTCAATATTTTCAAGAGGTTCTCCAAAGCCACAGAACACAATTTGTTTATATATTTTTAAATCCCTTAAAAATATATCTTCAATTATTTCTTTTGCAGTTGGATCTCTTGTAAGCCATAAATCATGGTTAAAAGCACCCTCAAGATTTCTTACACAGAAGTCGCAAACATTTGGACATTTATTTGTTACATTAACATAAAGATTATCTTTGAGTTCATAAGTAATCATCATTTTATTACTATCCTTTCTACACGTTTATATAAAATCAATATTCGTGTAATATTTTACACTTCCTTCAATTAAAATTCAAAACTTCTTTAAGTTTTCCTACAAATAATTCATTTTCCTCGGGCCTTCCAATAGTAACTCTGAGCCATGTTGGCATACCAAATTCAGTTCCTGCTCGTACACATATTCCCCTTTTAAGTATTTCATTAAATACAGCAACACTATCTTTTTCTACATTTACCATTATAAAATTGCCTTGTGTGGGTATATACTCTAAGTTCAATTCCTGGAAAGCTTCATAAAAATACTCTTTACCCTTACTGTTATTTTCAATACAAGCTAGTTTAAATGTTTCATCATTTAAACTAGCAAGAGCTGCTACCTGTGCCAATGTATTAACATTAACAGGCATCCTTATCTTGTTTAGGTAATTTATTATTTCTGGATTTGCAATACCATAACCTATCCTCAGAGATGCAAGTCCATATACCTTTGAAAATGTTCTAAGAATAATTATATTGGAATAATTATCAAGTAATTTAACAGAGTCTGGATAATCCTTACTATAGGCAAAATCAAAATAGGCTTCATCCAGTATAACAATTACATCGGATGGCACCTCTTTAAGAAATTTATTTAAATCATCTTTCACAATAATTGTTCCTGTAGGGTTATTAGGATTACATATCCATATAATTTTAGTTTTATTAGTTATGTTATCTTTTATCTGCTTTAGATTGATTACATGATTTTTAAGTGGAAGGCTTACTATTACACCATCCATTGCCAATGTAACAACTTTGTACCAACCAAAAGAGGGTTCAGATATGATGGACTCCTCACCGGGATTAATAAAAGCCTGTGCCATTAATGACAAAAGTTCAAAAGAACCATTGCCAAAAATAAGCTGTTCTTGCTTCAAATTATATTTTTCTGCAAGCTTTTCCCTCAGTTTAGTGCAATATCCGTCAGGATAAGGAGCTAAATCCTTTATTGTTTCTTCTATTGCAGTTTGAACCAATGGTGAACAGCCCATATTATTTTCATTTGCAAAAAGTTTTATTATATTATTTAGTCCAAATTCTTTCTTTATTTCCTCAAATGATTTTCCAGGTATATAAGATGAAATGCTATCTAATGCTTTCCTATGTTTTAAGAAAGACACACTAATACCTCCTCTCTAAAATTATTTATGTTTTAGGTTCTTTAAAATAATCAAAAAAAGTCGCATTACAATGTAACACCACCTCTAGCTTTCTAGTCAGTAATAGAATTAAATATTTAATTTTTCATTAATTATGCAATTTTGTCCGAACTATTCTTAGATTTCAAGCTGTTTTGTCCATACAAATCTGCCTTTTTGATTGCCTGCTCTATTAAATTGGTGCTAACTTCAAAATTCAACTTATCTAATTCTTTTTCTAAAATATCAATGCCTTTAGCAAGAGTTGCTACTTTATTCGGTATATCATCATTTATTCCTAACTGAGATAATGTAACAGGTAGATTTAATGAGTTCATGAAACTAATAATCAATTCTATTTCCTTCTCCGTTTTTTTCTCCAATATAAACTGGACAATAAGTCCAAATATCACCTTTTCCCCATGAAGACTCTCACGGGTATCTGGAATAGTGGTAAAGCTATCATGTAAAGCATGAGCTATTGCCCCTCTATGTTGTCCTCCATTTATGCTCCCAACAAGACCAGCCAATATTATAATAGAATCTACTACCTCACTAATATCCTGCGTGGCATTGTTACCTATCGCATTATTTAAAGTTGAAACATCTCTATTATTTAATATATCAAGGGCAAGCTTAGAAGTTTGCAAACCTATTCTCAGAGAAATATCTTTTTGACCTTCAACTGCATGTGGAGATGCTTCGTACCATTTCACCACAGTGTCACCTATACCCGCATTTAGGTACCTTATTGGTGCTCTTGAAATTACTCCTGTATCTACTAAAACAAGTTTTGGTGAGTTATTTAAAATAAGATAATCTTTATGTTTTCCATCCTCATCATACAACACTGATAAAGCTGACCAAGCTGCGCAGGTCGCTGCAATAGTAGGCACAGTAACTACAGATACATTACTTTTTTCTCCAACTGCCTTTACTAAATCTAATACGACTCCTCCACCTACCCCAATAATCAAATCTACTCCAAGTTCACGTGCTATAGACGTATATTTCTCAATACTTCTTTCTGTAGGATATCCCTTAAATTCTTTTATTTTAAAACTAACACCTGAACTATTAAGGCTTTTATAAAGTTCCTCTCCTGCAACAGACAATGCAGTTTTACCTCCCACTATTAATGCGTTCCTGCCTAATTTTGCAATATACTTTCCTGAAGACTTGAGAATACCATCTTCATTAATATAGCTCTCTGGTGTTCTGATTGATATCATATCGTTCTACCCCTTTCATTCTTATATTATGTAGATTATCTAGTAATTATTTTTTTCAACACAATCTACAAATCTTGCATTAAACAAACTATCGCTTAGTATGCTGCTATAAATATCTTCAATTAATCTTAATCCACCATTATATCCAAAATAAGTTTTATTTAGAATTAAGTTATTTGTAATTGGAATACCTAAATAAGTTATTGGCGCTTTTATATCCGCTGCTATATCATCTTCCCACTGACTCCCAAGAATTAAAGTTTTTCTTGGAGTATTTTTATCACTTCTAATTTCCTTTTCTATTTTTCCCCCATCGATTTCAAAGGTAACTTTATCACTATATTCATCGTCTATATTTTCAAATTCACTCCGTATTTTATCCTTATATCTTTCAGGCGTATTATCTGTAATAAAAGCTTTTTTAGGAATATATCCCAATTCGTTTATCAAGAAATTACTTGCACTTAACGCATAAGCTGAATCTGATATTGTATATAATTCATATGGTAAAGCATTTTTCATTTCAGTAAAAAAATCAGCTGCTCCTACAAAATATTTATAATATCTATCTTCTTCCTTTGAAATTACCCCTTCAACTATTTTTATATCAATCTTTGCAAACTCCCCGACCTTCTTTAAAAACTCACTAGTTGCTTGTGCTCCTACTGGAATTATAGGATAATGTAGATATGGAGTATTATATTTCTTTTTAAGTAATTCTCCTATTTCTATTCCTACCCATGGAGATAAAAGCTAAATTAAACTCAGCATTAGGAATATCTCTCCATTCACTTACTCCTGCACTTTCATATCCAAATAAAATATTTACTTCCAGTCCTATTGAATTTAAAAGTTGCTTAATTTCTTGTAAATCCCCCCTCCAGTTAGGATTTTGGAATGGGACAACTGAGAAGACGTTAACTACTCTCTGTCTTACCTTTGGCTTAACATCTCCAATTAATTGATTTATTATCGCTTTAAGTACTAATTCATGTCCATAATAGTTACTTCCTTTAAACCCCCCGGTTTCAGCAATCACTATTGGATATCCTTCTTCCCTATATTTAGTGGTTACAGATTCAGAATCATCACCAACAATTTCTGATGTACAACCTGTTAAAACTACAAATAAGTCACCTTTTAGTACCTTTAAACTACCCTCAATTGTTTCTTCTAATCTTTTTTCTCCTCCAAATACAACTTCTTTCTCTGCCGAATTTGTACATGGTACATGACTACCTCCCGCATATCCTTCTCCTTGATAACCTGCCGAAGTTGCTAATGCGCCATGGATTTTCGAACTACATCCTGGACCACTATGTACAATTGGAATTGCTCTTGGTATTGTAAGTACTGTTTGTTGCGCCCCTAATGCACATGAATATCTTGGCTGCTCAATTATGTTACTCATTATCTTTCTCCTTTTTCAAATGTAAATGGATCTTGCTTAAGCCACCAGTCTGTATATGGTGATTCTGAATGTTTTGCAATGTTTTCAACTAATTTCCTTGTCCTTAAAGTTTCATAAATTTTATCACCCAATTCAACTACACCATCATATGCAATTCCTAAATTTGCATCTGTTACTTGGAAAGAAGGAATACCAAGTTTAATTCCAACCGTTGAAATTTGACCATGCCTTACCACCAACACATCTGGTTTTAATTCTTTAAGAAAGTGAATAAATTCATATGGTTGTTTGTTACATACAGTATAATTTTCAACATCTCCAGTCATCTTAACCATGTTACCTATACTATTTACTTCGCCATAATCATTGTCATATACTTGATCATGATGGAATGCGGTTCCTCCCACCACTTCTAATCCAAGCGATCTACAAGCACTTACAATGCTATGTACAAATGAATCTCCAGCTAAGACGTATACTCTTTTGCCTATTAATTTGCTTTTAAGTTCATCTAATTTAGGCTTAATCCTTTCATGCTCCTCTATAATTACTTTCTCAACTAATTTTTCTCTATTTGTAATTCTCCCTAATTCCCTTAGCCATTCATCGGTCCACTCAATTCCGTATGGTACAGGAGCCTTTACTTCAGGAACTCCAAATACCTCTTCAAGGGCTGCTGAAATATAAGTCCCCAGTGTTTCACAAATATGAGTTGAAGCCACTGCCTCTGACATTCTTTCCAAATCTTCTACATTTGAGAATGGAAATAAGTATTTAGGTTTTAACCCTATTTTACCTAATACATCTGTAAATGAATGACTACCTTGAAAGTTAAAAACGTTAACTATATCCTTTGATTTCTTTTGTGCAGGTTTAACAAGTTTACGTACTATACCATGGGCTGTTGCATCAAATCCTGTACTCCAAATTTTTGATTTAAAACCTTCACAATATACTGGTACAATAGTAATTCCAAGCTCCTGTTCTAATTCATCAGCAACACTTTCTACATCATCCCCAATAATTCCTGATGCACAAGATGTATTTATAAATATTGCTTTTGGATTAAATCTTTTCTTTGCCTCTCTTATAGCTTCCATTAACTTATCAGCACCACCATAAATGGTATCCTTCTCTTCAAGATTTGTACTGATTGCTTTTAAATTATCTGCTTTTAAACCTCTATGAGTAGCCCCTTGATGACGTACATTATTAAACCCACTAAAATCACCTGCACATCCTATTGGGGCATGATTCACTACCGCTGCATCTAGAATTATTGAATTCGATACAAATGCACATCCTGATGCACAGCTTCCACATTGACTAAAAGTTCTATCTTGCATTTTTAGCTTGGCACCAAGCGACTTCTCGTAAAGCTGACTTGCTTTTCCATGGAATGATAAGATTGATCCTAGCCTTCGTTCTCTTGGTTCTATTTCCGGCAAGTTCAGATTAATACTCACTTATTCATCACGCCTTTCCCTAAAATCACTTTTTCTTTGCAAAATTCTTTAACGATTCATGAGCATAACTTTTTTTATAATACTTTATTATTGTTTTTAATGCTTCATCAAGTTTCAAATTTATTTCAAAAAGAGTAATATTTCTTTTACCTAGTTGCCTTTCTGAACCTGGTCCACATTTATTACATAATATACATCTACAATCAGAAATAGCTTCTACTTTCTTTTGAATCTCTGGATCACTGTGACCACCACAAGAGTGTCCACATGAGGATTCTACAGAGCTAATATTATTATTTTCGCTTACATTTACTGCTCTTTCTCCTAAATTTTCATAAGTTTCATCATTATTTACTCTTATTATGAAAAAAGAATCGGAAGCACCAAAATGTTTGTTAATATTTATTCCATCGTTTGAAGCAACTGCAATTTTATATCCCAATAGTATTTTCAGCCCCCCCTATCAATCTATTAATTTATTAAAATCACTAAATTGCTAATCCAAATTCAAATAATATTTCTTCTAATCTATCTTGTGTCATTGGTTTTGGTATTACAAACAATTGATTTTCTTCTATACTTTTAGCCAGTGCCCTATACTCGTTAGCTTGTATTGATTCTGATTCAAATTCAATAACTGTCTTCTTTCTTATTTCTGCCCTTTGTACTACATTATCTCTTGGAACAAAATAAATTAATTGTGTACCAAGCTCCTTTGCAAAAGCTTCTAAAAGTTCTAATTCTCCATCAACATTTCTGCTGTTACATATTATTCCACCTAGTCTTACTGTACCTTTTCTCGCATACTTTGCAATACCTTTTGCAATATTGTTTGCAGCATATAATGCCATCATTTCTCCTGATGCTACAATGTATATTTCCTGTGCTTTTCCTTCTCTTATTGGCATGGCAAATCCGCCACACACAACATCTCCAAGTACATCGTAAAATACGTAATCTAAATCATCCGTGTAAGCTCCTAATCTTTCAAGTAATCCAATTGAAGTGATTATTCCTCTTCCTGCGCATCCAACACCAGGTTCTGGTCCACCTGATTCAACGCACTTAGTATTACCAAATCCAAGTTTTACAACTTCAGTTAAATCTATGTCCTCTCCTTCTTCCCTTAATGTATCTAATACTGTTCTTTGGGCTAATCCTCCTAGTAACAACCTAGTTGAATCTGCCTTAGGGTCACAGCCTACAACTAAAACTTTTTTTCCAAATTCCGTAAGCCCTGCAGTTAAGTTTTGCGTTGTTGTAGACTTACCTATTCCACCTTTACCATATATAGCTATTTGTCTTAATTTCTTTTCTCTCATTTTTAAAACTCCTTTTCATTCAAATTATTATGATAATTGTTTATCGTATTGTTGTGTCAATATATCTTCCAGTAAACTTAGACCTCCAGTATAGCCTACAAAAGTTCCATTAATAACTGCCCTATCTCTAATTGGCCATGCTACACTAATAAATAAACCTTTTATTGAATCAGCTAAGCTTTTCTCCCAAAAACTTCCTATAATAACCGGATAATCATAATGATCATCATTCTTAATACTTTCTTGAATAACATAACCATCAGTTTCAAAGATAACTTCTGCTTCTATTCCATCATTTAAATCCTTAAAATATTTTTTAATTTGTTCTCGATGTTTTAAAGGGGTATCATCTGTAATATATTGTTTCAATGGTATATACCCTAAGTCATTAGTTAAAAACTTTGTAATTGCTAGTGTATATTGAGCATCGCCAACTATTGCAAATCTTTTGGTTGATATTCTATTCTCAGCTATACTATTTGCAAATCTTTCTAAATAATAATAATATTCCTTTTCATTATCCCTGACAACTTTTTCTACTAGCTCTTTATTTAATTTTGCAAATTCTCCAATTTTAAGTAAAAACTTAGATGTTTCAACAGCTCCAATTGGCAAATGTTTATAATGAAGATACGGTGTTCCAAACTTCTCTTCTAACAGTTTCACATTTCCTAATCCTATCCAAGGTGATACTAATAAGTTAAATTCAGCTTGAGGAATTTTTTTAAGGTTATCAATTCCCCTACCAACTCCGAAAATGGTATTTGGTATTAAACCCAACTGACTTATTAAATTCTCTAATTCACGATAATTACCTGCCCAAAATGGATCCTGTATTGGAACATCTGCCCAAATATTAACTAACCCCTTAGTCTTTATATCTGTTTTAGTTAAATATTGTTTAATAAGCGAATCTAATATCCATTCATGTCCTAGATAATTATTTCCTTTAAACCCTGGTGTAGGTGCTACAACTACAGGATATCCTTCTTCCCTAAATTTATTAACTATTTCTTCGACATCATCCCCAACTATTTCTGGTGCACAACCTGTTAATACTACATATAAATCTGCATCAATTACCCTTAATGCATTTCTTATAGTACTTTGTAATTTTTTTTCTCCTCCAAAAACTACATCACTTTCACCTAAATTTGAATTCGGAAAAATATGGCTTGAATAATATCCTGATGTTCCAATACCTTCACCTAATTTTTGTGAACACCCAGGACTTGAGTGTAAAATTGGTACAACCCTATCTATACTTTGAACTGTTTGCATTGCTCCTAAAGCACATTTAAACCTTGGTTGTTCTGTTATTCTAGCCATTTTATATCTCCTTTTTCCCTTGAAATAAATCATTTTCTTGTTCAAACCACCATTCTTTATATGGCAACTTAGTATTCTTTGATAGATTTCTTACAAAACTTCTATTTGTAATTCTATCTACTAATGAATTGGCAAATTGTAAGGTATGTTTGTATCCAAACATAATATACTCATTTGCCATAAAATATGTTGGAATTCCTTGTTTTACAGCAAATGTAGAAGCTCCAGGATGACGAGTAATAAATATATCCGGATTATATTTGTTTAATATATTTGATAGCTCATGACCTTGAATATGGCTAATACTCATGTTGAAATTCTTTGTATTAGATTCAGATAGATATCTTACAGCTTGTGGTGCCTTTCCATCATCATGTTGCTTATCATAATGCCAAAGCGCAGTCCACTGTATTTCCATCCCAAATTCTTGCACTAACCGTACAGCATCCCATCCTAAGCCTGGTCCCATACCTATTATGACTTTCTTACCTTTAAGCTTCTTTTTAACTTCCTCTATTTTGGGAATATAAATTGCTCTTTGTTCTTCAATATATTCTTCAATTTCACTTTGCTTATTTACTACTTTTCCAATCTCTCTAAGCCAAGCTTCAAATCCAACTATTCCATTTGGTGTAATTGAATTAATATAAGGAACTCCATACTTTTCTTCAAGTGCATTTCCAATGTAACTTCCTAAAGTTTCACACATAGAAACAGTGGCTAAGGATTCAGAAAGGTGGGCCAGTTCTTCAATTGTTACATTTCTATAAATATATAAAGGTTTAATATCTAATTTTGTAAAAAGCTCATCTATTACTTTTCTTCCAAATTGGCTGAAATTTTTAACATTAATTACATTCCTTTTTTCCTTAGGAGGTTTTACTAATTCATTAAATACAGCATTATCCACAATATCAAATCCTGAAGCCCAAACTTGTGATTTAAATCCCTCACAATGTAATGGCAATATTGGTATCGGTAATTCCTCCCTAAGATCATCTATTACACTATCAAGATCTTCTCCTATTATTCCTGATACACAAGAAGAAGCAATTGCAATTGCGCTAGGTTTATGCCTTTTATAAGCCGTTAATACTATTTCCTTTAATGCTTCACAAGCTCCAAAAACCGTGTCATTTTCGTTCATATCTGTTCCAATTAAGCTTGAGGAACTTGTTTTTACAGCTAAGCTATTCGTAATTAATCTTGTACCATCGGCAAGTGTACCTGCATTAGATACACAACCTGTTGGTCCATGATTTATTACAAGTAAATCTCTTATAGACGACATTCCACTTATGGCGCATAGAGATGGGCAAGCACTCCCTTGACTGAAACAACGCCCAGCCTCCTTTATACTGCCATCATTTGTTTTATCTACTAGATCATTAAATGTTCCATTATAAGTTATAATGGTGCCAAGCCTTTTCTCTCTGGTACCTAATACAGAATTTTTCACATTTACATCCATTACATTACCTCCTAGCTTAATTTTTATGATAAAAATATGCTTTAAAAAAGAGGAAGTTTATGTTTTCCATAAATCCCCCTCTGGTTTACCAGTCAGTTTTTTTATTTATAATAATTCTTCTCTTAATGTAAATTGTATTCTTAAGAAATTATTAGTAATGCATTTGGCTTATGACATTATTTAAAAATGGCTTGTTATTTTTTTGTAAATCTAAAGGCTTATAAAAAATCTTAATAACATTAAGATTTTTTATAAGCCTCCAACTTTTTTGGTCAACTTCTAGTACTCAATTTCTATTTGCTATATTAATGCAATTGTTTTTATGTAATCTGTATATGTTTACTAGGTATTAGCAAATAATAACATCAAATTAATATTTTGTCAATACTCCTTTTACACTTTTAATAAAATTGCGTTTCCTGTTCTATTGGTAGTGCATCCATGTATTTTCTTATTATTATAGTCTTATCTTGTCAAAATAATGTTTATGCAACACTTTTATTATTCTTTTATAAGAACTTTTTCTATTTCTGATTTATTCATAATTAATCATGTCTCCCTTCATAATGAGAACTTAACAATTACAAAAACCATTTTATATTCAACCCCAATCCTTGAATATAAAATGGTTTCTAATTTGATTTAAGCCCATTTTTATTCTAATTTCCCTTCACCGTCATACTTCTTTAAGGAAAAATCCATTAAACTTGTTCTTCTTCTTTTATATAGTGGAATGGGTCTTTTTCATACCACTCTTTCTTATAAGGAAGTTTTAAATTTTCTGATATATTTCTATTAAACATGGTATTCTTAAATATTCTGTTTAACCTTCTAGCTACATCAAAAGCACCTGCATAACCCAAATAGTTATTCGCCTGTCCAAACAAAGGTAACACGGGAATGCCCTGCTTTGCTACTTGAACATTACCTCCTGAATGTCCTATAACAATATCAGGCTTATCTCTTTCTAAAAGATTTGCTAATTCAAAAGGTTGACCTGTAGCTGCATTAAACAAAAGTTTGTCTTTATCTGGTAATACCTCAAGCAATGGATTTGCGAACTGGTCATAATGAAAGCCCTTCATCCCAATTACTTCTATTCCAATGTCCAAAAGTAATTCTGCCATAGATAAAATTCTTATTTCTCCACCTGCTAAATATGCCCTTTTACCTTTCAAAGATTTTCTGAATGGCTCAAGTGCTTTATCTAACTCACTACTTTCCTTTTCAATAAGTTTTGCAGCTTCTTCTTCAAGCCCAAAGTATGTAGCAATATCTTTTATCCATATTTCAGTATTTTTTCTTCCTATTGGAATTGTTTTTAATACAAATGGCATATCATAAAGCAATTGTAAGTGTTTTGTAAAATAATCGTCGTGAGTAGCACAAATACTAATATTTAATGCAGCGTCTGTTACATAAGTAAAAGTATCAGGTTCAGCATAACATGGTAAAAATCTAACTGTGAGTCCCAGAGCATTCAATAATCTTTCAAGTTCTAATTCATCAGCTCGACTCATAGAAGATACATTTAAAACATTAACAGTACGACTTATTCTATATTTTTCCTTTAATTTCTCTTCATCATTTTCATACAGTTTTTCTTCTTCTGATACTTGTTGATCTCTTACTAAATTTCGGAGTAATCCATGATAAACGGAATCATAGGCTGTGGCCATTATTCTAGTTTTAAATCCCTCACAATGAATTGCTACTAATTTTGAGGATACTTGTGGTCGTACTTGTTCTAATAATCCATCAATATCATCACCTATTAACGCTGGTACACAACCATTAGCGACTATTATTGCATCTGGTCTAAATTCACTCTCTGCATATAAAATTGCTTCTCTTAATTTCTCTACTCCGCCAGCAATAACATCTACTTCGGTTAAATTAGTATTTAACCACACATTTGATTTTGCATTAGGATCTCGCAGTTGCTTGAAAACTTTACTTTGAGCTGCGCCCGCAATGCTGCAACTTCCACAACCTACTGGTGCATGCATTATGATAACCGCATTACGAAGAGTATTTAATATTGCAAGACTTAAAGTGAATTGACAACCTGAAGTCTGAGAGAAACCTCTTTCATTTCCATTTATACAGCCTTTTTTTGCACAACTGAGAAGTTCACTGCACGTACCACCAAAAGCATTTGTCACGACAAACCTATCTTCACGTGGTGGTGGTGTTTTAGAATCTATATAATTTATACTATTAATCGAATCACTCATCCTTTACCTCCTAAATTATTATTTATCTTCCTCGTACAAGCAAAGTAATTAAATCTTCAACTAAATTAATTCCACCTCTAAACCCAGCATAAGCTCTACTTAAAGTTGCTCTTGTAGTTACTGGGAACGAAACATTAAGAAGAGGATATCCAAACTCTTCTGAAAGATCTTTTTCTAGAGAACTTCCTATTATTACAGCTGGTCCAAAAGAATCATAATATTTACTACCATCATTTTGAGGCCATATTGATTTTAAATTCCTTCTAACAGCTGATGTATCCGTATCAAAAACTACTGTCGGTTTAAGACCTGATTCATAATTTTCAAATCTTTTTAATAACTTTTCTTCCTGTTCATCATCTAATATGTCAGTAATAACTGTAAGCGATGGTATCCATCCTAATTCATCTGATATAAATTTAGTTATTGCTGGTCCATAATTTGCATCAGCAACCACAATTCCATAACGTTGCAGATCAATGTCATTAACTATATCAACTATTCTTTCTAAGTAATCATAATAAATTTCTCTTTCTTCTTTTATAACCTTTTCTATAACTCCATCTTTTACATCTAAAGCTTTTCCTACCACTTCTAGGAATTCACCAGTAGCCCTAGACCCAATAGGAATTGGTGCAATTATATATGGAGTTCCATGTGTTTCTTCAAAAACTTTAGCAGCATCCACTCCATAAAAGTCTGAAACAACAATATTTAGTCTTGCCTGGGCTATATTTTTTAAATCTTCTAGTGTTTCACCTTCCCCAAATAATGTATTTACTTTGAATCCAAGCTTATTTAAAAGACTTTTTAATTCTCTCAAATTACCTTTATAAAAGGCATCTTGAGCCGGAACTAGCCCAAATATATTGACTACATCTGCTTTTTTATTTTCTTTTGGCACAACAAACTCTTTAAATAATGTTTGCAATACTAAATCATATCCGGTAAATGAATTACCTCTAAACCCACCTGTTTCTACAGCAAGAACAGGTTTTTCGCTATCAGAGAATTCACTTACTACTTGAGCAACATCATCTCCTATCATTTCCACCATACATCCAGTTACAACTACATATAAATCTCCGTCTATAACCTCAAGTGTAGATTTTATTTGTTCTCTTAGTCTGTCTTCACCTCCAAAAATTATATCTTTTTCTATTACATTAGTACTTGGCAGGCTCATTCCCGAAACATAACCTGAACCAAAATGACCTCCACCTGGATTTGTAGCGTTTGAAATATTACTACCACAACCTGCGGATGCATGTATTATAGGAATTGTTCTTGGCAGTGCATGAAGTGTTTCGAGTCCTCCTCCTAGAGAGCATACATATCTTGGTCTATCAATAAATTTACTCATATTGTCCTCCTAAATTTTAATTACTTATAAATAAAAAAACTAAGAACATTAATTCAATAAAAATTGAAAAATGTCTTAGTCTCCAGTGCTTCTGGTCAACCCACTTAAAATCGCTTATTAAATCATGTTTTTTGGATAATATAATACCAATGTTCACCTAGCATTCCAGTATGTTTAATAGTTAATATAATACCACGATATTATATTTTTGTATATAGTTTTTAAATCTTAATTATATTTTTTTCTTAAAAGAAGATTTTCAAATATTAATTCCGTTCTGCTGCATAACTGATATTCTCCCCTTTTAAGTATCTGCTCCACATCATCAATTGAAAGTAGTAAAACTTTCCCTTGTTCATTGTCTTCTTGCATATCTTTTGGTACACCTGTACACTCTCCATAGACTATAGCTACTGTTTCATCTGTAATCCCAATAGCTGAGTAGGTTGGCCTCATACCTAGCTCTTTATCAATATATTGTAAATCCAGATTAGTTTCCTCCTTTAATTCTCTAATAGCCGTATCCTCATAAGTTTCCCCTTCATTTACTAATCCACCAGGAAAAGCAATTATTTTAGAATTTACTGAAACTCTATATTCTTCCAAGACTACAAGTTTACCAGTGTCTTTATGGATAGCACAAATAATAATTCCATCAGCAATTAAATTTTTTTTATCAACTAAGTCCCTTTCAAATTGAATTATACCTTTACGTGAAAATAAGTTCCATACCATTTCCTTACCAGATTTATTAAGGTATTTTATATCGTATATATTTAGTACCCCTTCACTACCCTTATCAATAACCTCTAATATCTTAATATCACTCATGACTTTCACCCCCTCTAAATTTCTAACAAAACTACTTTTTCCCATTCTAATCATGATAATTCCTTTTAAAATACAAAACTAAAGACCGGTACAATTAATTTTAAAATTGTTCCGGTCTCCAGTATATCTGGTCAACATTGTAACATGTATGAATATTTATGAATTATAACTTCAGATTATTTATATGTTTCTAATATATTCCCATAAATGTCTTCTGCGAGTCTTAGACCTCCACTATATCCAATATAACTTCTATCTAAAACTAACCTATGCATAACAGGCAAAGATATATTTAACCAGAAACCCTTTAGTTCTGATACCATATCTCTATCCCAAGAGCTACCAAGAATTAGTGGTGTATGGTTAGTATGATCAATTTCTCTTAATTTCTGTTTAATTATTCCTCCATCAACCTCAAATATAACCTTTGCAGATGTACTCTTTGATAAATTCTTGAATTCATTTATAATAAGTTCTTGATACTCTTCTGGTGTGTTGTCAGTAATAAACTGTTCACCAGGTACAATACCAAGTTCATTTAGCAAAAATTTACTAACTCCTAGTGCATAAAAAGAATCACTTATATTAAAAAACCTACTAGCTAAATCAAAACGAAATTCAATAAAGAAATCTGCTGACCTTTCAATATAATAGTAATATCTTTTTTCTTCTTTTTTAATGAATTTCTCAATTTTTTCACTATCTAACTGCGCAAATTCCCCCACCGTTCTTAAGAACTTGCTAGTTTCACCTCCTCCTATAGGTAAAACCGGATAATGCAGATAAGGTGTTCCATACTTATTTTCCAATAGTTTAGCGGTTTTTAATCCAACCCAAGGTGACAATACTAAATTGAATTGGGCCCTTGGGATTGTCTTCCATTCTTTAATTCCCTCCGATTCTGGTCCAAACAAAATATTTACCTTTAAGCCAATACCTTCTAATAATTTTTTTATTTCCCCAAGATTTCCTGCCCAAAAACTATCTTGATATGGAACCACTGACCAAACATTAACTAAACCTTTTTCTTTTTCATCAGTACTCTCACCAACGAATTGGTTAATAATAGCTTCTGTTACTAATTCATGACCTAGATAATTACTTCCTTTAAACCCTCCAGTTTCAGCATGAACTATTGGTATACCTCTTTCTTGGTACTCACTCACCACCTGGCCTACATCATCACCAACTATATCTGCAGTGCACCCCGTTAACACAACTAAGAGTTCAAATTTTAAAACCTTAAGAGTTCCATCAATTACCTCTCTTAACCTATCTTCTCCACCAAACACTACTTCCCTCTCTGTTGTATTTGTGCAAGGGATAGTACTACCTCCGGCATATCCCACACCCTGATATCCTGATTCAGCGCTTAACCCACGAAAAAGTTTAACTCCACAGCCAGGCCCTGAATGAAGTATTGGAACCGCTTTGTTAATTGCAACTACTGTTTGTTGTGCACCAAGAGCACAATAATGTCTTGGATGTTCTACAATATTAGTCATTTATATCATCCTCCAAAAATGTGTTTGGATCTTGCTTTAGCCACCAGCTAGTGTATGGAAGCTCCGAGTGGGCAGCAATATTTTCTACAAATTCTTTAGTTGCTAAGACATCTAAGATCTTATTACCATAGTTTATCATTCCTTGATAACCTAGACCAAAATGCTCATCTCCCATTAAAAAGGTTGGAATTCCAAGTTTAGCGCCCCAAACTGACAATCCCCCATGACGAGCAACAAATATATCTGGTTTTAATCTATTTAACACATTCACAAGCTCAAACACTTGCTTATTACAAACATTATAGTTTGGAATATCTCCATAAGTTTTAACTACATGACTCAGTGCGTCACTTCTATCATCTCCGTTGTCATAACAAGGATCATGATGAAATATTGCAGCCCCTGCAATTTCTAATCCAAGTTCCCTTAGTAACGCTAGCAAACTATGACCATGTGCTGCTCCAGCTGTTATATAAACACTTTTACCTTTTAATTTTCCTCTTAATTCTTCGAGTTCTGGCTCTATTCTTTCTCTTTCCTCTTTTATAAGTATTTCCACTTCTTTTTCCTTGCCAGTTAATTTACCAAGTTCTCTAAACCATTCATCTGTTCCTTTAAGCCCATAAGCTGGTGGTGCTTTAACCTCTGGGACCCCATATTCTTGTTCTAGTGCTGCTGCTAAATAGGTTCCTAAAGTAGGACATATCTGAACTGTTGCTGCTGCTTCAGATATTTTCTCTAATTGTGATATAGTTGTAAATGGTACAATAAAATTTGGCCTAAGTCCTATTCTTTTAAATAAATCAGTAAATATATCACTACCCCAAAAATTAATTACATTAACCAAATCTCTTTGTTTTACAACTGGTGGTTTAACGATTTTTCTAATAAGACCATGGTAGGAAGCATCAAATCCCGTGGTCCATATTTTTGATTTAAAACCTTCACAAGAAATATACACTACAGGTATTCCTAATTCTTGTTCTAGTTCATCAGTAACACCTGAAACATCATCTCCAATAATACCTGATGCGCAGGAAGCTGTTACGAATATGGCCTTTGGCTTAAATCTAACAAAAGCTTCTTTTATAGTAGCCTCAAGCTTAGCCCCTCCACCATAAATCATATCTTTCTCTTCAAGATTTGTACTTAATAAATTAGCATTTTTAAGTGGTAAATTTCTTTCCCTTTGCCCTACCCTATTAGTAAAATTAAACTCCGAAAAATCTGCACTGCAGCCTAATGGCGCATGGTTAATTACTACAGCATCCTGTATCATTGCAAGCATACATAATGCCTGGCCTGAACTACACCCTAGGCATTGGCTAAAAGAACGACTCCTCTCACATAATTTATTCTTCTTTGATTTATCGCATAATTCCTTAGCATTCCCATAAAATCCAGTAATTGAGCCTAACCTTGATTCTCTAATTTCGACTTCTGGCGATTTTATATTAATACTCACCTTTATTCCCCCTTATTATTTTACATTGTTTTTTCACTATAAAAAACATAGCCAATATAACACCTTAATAATTAAGGTGTTATATTGACCTCCAGTATTTCTGGTCAGTCAATTTTATATATATATAATTAATATGTTATATATTTATATATGTCCTTAATCATAGTATTCATATACGTTTCATATGATTTATATATTAATGCTTTTCTCTAAATATGTCAATATCATTTTTGAAATATAACACCTTATTAAAGGTGTTATATTACAATTTAAGATCTGCTATTATTATTCCTAATATTTCACCTTTTTCATTTTTAACAGGCACAGAAATCGCAATACAATAATTATTGGTATCTATTGATATGTAGGGTTCTGATATGAAATCTTTACCAACAATAGATTGCTTGAAATATGGTCTATGAGCAAAATTTGCATATACCTGATCTTCTTTATAATCTAATGTGATCGCTTTTCTAAGACCATCCTTCTGTACAAGACCAAGCAATTCAAAATATGGATATTTTTTTAATTGTTCCAATAATACAGGAGTTGCCTTTGAATATTCCATAGATCCCAAAGCTGATAGATTAGCTATTTCCTTTAACCTTGTAATTCCATTACCTATGTACAGTTTTTTCTCACTGTCTATTTTATAGTTTTTGGCAAAAGAATCGGTATATTGTTTTATGTCATGATTCATCTGTTGAAGCTCATTTATTCTATCAAAGGTGTTTTCAGTAATTTTGTATTGTTCCTGGGAAGCTGCAGTAATTTCAGAAGTGGCTGAAAATAGGCTTTCAAATGTTGAGAACACTTGTTTCACAGCCTCATCCATCTTATCTATTTTATTAACCTGTTCAACAATACTTTCACCGATTCCTACAAAAGCTTCGTAGGAATTATTTGTCTGTAATTTTAAGTCATTTAGGTTTGATTGAGTAAGTTTTGAAACCTCAATATATCCTTTTATTTCTTTTACATCTAACTCCATTCTTGAGGAAATATCCCTAATATCATTTTTCACATCATTAATTATATCTGCAATTTGTTTTGCTTGTAGCGTCGAATTTTCTGCCAGTTTTCTTATCTCATCTGCTACCACTGCAAAGCCCTTGCCATACTCTCCAGCCCTAGCCGCTTCAATAGAAGCATTTAATGCTAATAAATTAGTGTTTGCACTGATTTTACTTACTTCATCTGCTATACTTTGAATAAGATAACTTTTTTCCTCTAGACTTTTAACCTTTTCATTTGTAGTTATATTTGAACTAGCTGTTTGCTCGATTTTATTGATTAAAAGTTCAAGATTATCATAACTATTCCCCAAAGTTTGTAAATTATCTGCTTCCATTTTTTTTATGTTTTCTGCCTTTTCTTCAATTAAAGTAGCCATATTACTTACCTCATTTGAATAGTCTTTAGCCTCCTCTATTAATGACATTTGATTTTCCATATCTTTAGATATATTATTTATCATTAAAGAATTTTCTTTACTTGAGGTTTTAATTTCTTCTGCATCTTTTTTTAATTCCTCTGTGGAATTAATTGTTTTATCAGTCAATGTTATAATTTGAGATATTAAACCTCTAAATTTGAAAATTACGTTATTAAGATTTCTTTTCATATTACTTTTAAGTGTGCTTTCTTCATCATAAGACTTTGTAAGATCCCCCTCAGAAATATTTAACAATGTTTCTTCAATTTCTCTGTTCTCTCGACTTCTTATCATTTATATAACCCCCATATTCTAATTTATGTCATAGTTTTCTTATATGTTTAGTTGAATTTTATATTATATTCCATACTATGTCAATATTTAATATCTCCTTTGATTATATATTTATCTATTGACAAATGTCATATTTAGTTATATTATTAATTCAAACAAAACATATATGTTTAATATTTTAGTCAACCAGTAAACTGGAGACCAAATTAATTTCTAATGAATTTAGGAATTAATTTGGTCTTTTTTATAAATTTTATTAGGAGATGGTAATTTTGAGTAAACAACAATTTAAATTTGACACGCTACAGCTTCACGCGGGACAACATATCGACCCTACTACGGGTTCAAGGGCAGTTCCCATTTATCAAACAACTTCCTTTACTTTTGGAAGCTTTGAGAGAGCTGAGAGGTTAGTTTCATTTCAAGAATTCGGTCATTTATACTCTCGTATTTCTAACCCGACTAATGAGGTACTAGAAGAACGTATTGCCGCACTAGAAGGAGGCTCTGGAGCATTAGCCGTAGCCTCAGGGTCCGCTGCAGTTTCCTACTCAATATTAAATTTAGCTTCTTCTGGCGATGAAATTGTGGCTGCTAGTACATTATACGGTGGGACATTTAACCTTCTATCGGCAACACTTCCGGATCTTGGTATAAAAACAATTTTTGTAAATCCTGATGAACCTGAGAATTTTCGAAAAGCCATTACAGATAAAACAAAAGCTATTTTTATTGAATCTATTGGTAACCCTGGCATAAATATTGTTGATATAGAAGCAGTCGCAAATATTGCCCATGAACATGGTATACCTTTAATTGTAGATAATACCTTTGCAACTCCTTATCTTTTAAAGCCACTGGATTATGGTGCTGATATTGTGGTTCATTCTGCAACAAAATTTATAGGAGGGCATGGCACAACCATCGGTGGATTAATCGTGGATGGTGGGAAATTTGATTGGTCCAATGGAAAATTCCCTCGTTTTACTGAGCCAGACCCTAGCTACAATGGGCTAAAATATTATGAACAATTTAAAGAATTAGCATACATTACGAGAGTTCGAACAAAATATTTAAGAGATTTCGGTGCAGCTATAAGCCCGTTTAATTCCTTCTTACTTATTCAAGGCATAGAAACACTTTCTCTTAGAATAGAAAAACATGTTTCGAATACTATTAAGGTTATTGAGTTTTTAAATAATAACGAAAATGTTTCTTGGATAAATTACCCTAGCCTTGAAGGAAACAAATATTACAAATTAGCTCAAAAATATTTTCCTAAAGGTGCTGGTGCTATATTTACTTTTGGGCTCAAAGGTGGCTTAGAAGTTGCTAAAAAGTTTATTAATAAGCTTGAATTATTTTCATTTTTAGCAAATGTCGGTGATGCAAAGTCCCTAGTAGTTCATCCTGCAAGCACCACTCACTCTCAGCTCTCACCTCAGCAACAATTAGATGCTGGAATAACTCCAGATCTTATAAGACTATCTATTGGTATTGAAGATCCGGATGATTTAATATTTGATCTCAATGAAGCAATTAAGGCAGCTACTAATTAATTTCTATTTAAACAAAAGCTATTACTCAGCACTCCTTATTAGGGATACCTGAATAATAGCTTTTTTATTATTATAATTATTTGCCCTACAGTGATGCTGAAGATGATATCTGCTCAGCTATATTAATATTCGAAGCTTCAACATTTTCTGTTTTAATACTACCGTGACGTATATCTTGCTGTATTAGCTCCCAAACTTTATGTTTTATTAAATTAAAATTAGGTGAAGTTCGCACATCTCCAAAATTTCGTGGTCTTGGCAAATCAATTTTTATAATTTCTTTTATTGATCCTGGATTTGTGTTCATAACAGCCACTCTATCAGCTAAAAATACTGCTTCATCAATGCTATGAGTTATAAAAACAATAGTTTTATTTGTTTTTTCCCATATACTTAAAAGTTCTTCCTGAAGTGTCTCTCTTGTCTGAGCATCTACCGCAGCAAACGGCTCATCCATTAATAGCACTTCTGGATCATAAGCTAATGCTCTTGCTATAGCAACTCTTTGCTTCATTCCACCAGATAACTCATGAGGATATCTATCCTCAAACCCAGTTAAGCCAACAAGTTTTATAAACTTATCACTTATAATATTTCTTTCAGGTTTAGAAATTTTTTTAACTTCTAAACCGTATTCTATATTTCGCCTTACAGTTCTCCAAGGAAATAATGCATATCCTTGGAGTACAATTCCACGATCCATAGCAGGCCCTGTAATAAGCTTATTATCAATGTGTATTTCCCCTGAAGTTGGACGCGAAAGTCCTGCAAGGATATCAAGAAATGTAGATTTACCACAACCGCTTGGCCCTACAATGGTGAGAAATTCTCCTTGCTTTACTTCCAAGTTGAAATCCTTCAAAGAAACAAATTCTTCTTTATCACTTCCTTGTCTAATAGAAAAAACTTTATTAATATTTTTGGCAGAAATTTTAACTTCATCACTTTTGAATTCACTACTTATAATTTCTTTAATTTCAGTTTCTCCATTAATACTACCTAAATTTTTCTTTAAGAAATTCACTTTTGAATTTGTCATTTTAAAACCACCTTTCATTAATTGATAATTTGCTTGCTCTAAGATATCAATATGTTTTTATATGGTATCAAATAAGGTTGTACTTAGATATCTTTCACCTGTATCTGGAAGAATGACAACAATTAATTTACCACTATTTTCTTTTCTTTTTGCAACTTGTAATGCTGCAAACAATGCCGCACCTGAAGAAATACCTACTAAAACACCTTCTGTAAGCGCTATATTTTTTGAAGCTTCAATTGCCTCTTCTGTTTTAACCGTATATATTTCATCTATTATATCTGTATTTAACACAAAGGGAAGAAATCCAGCTCCTATACCCTGTATTTTGTGTGGACCAGCTTTTCCACCTGATAACACAGGTGAATCAAAAGGTTCAACTGCTATTATCTTTACTTCTGGTTTTCTTTGTTTTAAAGTCTCACCAATACCTGTTATTGTACCTCCTGTACCAACACCCGCAATTACAATATCAACTTTTCCATTTGTATCTGCCCAGATTTCTTCTGCAGTAGTTGCTCTGTGTATTGTAGGATTTGCAAGATTATTAAACTGCTGTGGTATATATGAATTTTCGATTTTTATAGCTAGTTCTTCAGCTACGCGTATTGCACCCTTCATACCTTCAGCTCCCGGTGTTAATATAAGTTCTGCTCCATAAGCTTTGAGCAGGCTTCTTCTTTCACTACTCATAGTTTCTGGCATTGTGAGAATAAGCCTATATCCGCGAGCAGCAGCTATAAAAGCCAGAGCTATACCTGTATTTCCACTGGTTGGCTCAATAATTACGGTATCTTTATTTATTAAACCTTTATCTTCTCCATCTTTTATCATCGAATATCCAACTCTATCTTTAACACTGCCTCCAGGATTAAAAGATTCAAGTTTTGCTACTATATCACCTTCTAGACCTACTGCAAATTTATTCAATCGTAATAAAGGTGTATTTCCTATTAGTTCAGTTAAGCTATTTGCGATTTTAGACATAATTAATATACCTCCTAATATTTTAATAATTTAAAAAACTTAGATGAAAAGTTCCGTATTAAATGGATATTTGCCAAACTTTCTCGCCGCCTTACGCAGTGCAAAAATATTTTCAGGTGGAGTATCTATTGGTAATCCACATCCTAGAGAAAGTATGTATCCCTTTTTATTGTCATAAGCTTTTCTTAGACATTCTTTAGCATTCTTCTCAACATCCTCTGGTTTACCTAAATACATTGTCTGTGTTGGTTTTACATTACCTACAAGTATTACTCTGTGACCCACAATTTTTTTTGCCTCTTCTAAATCGATAGTATCATCCAGACTTAAAGCCCCTGCTCCAGCATCTGCCATAAGTGTCCAAATTTTTTTTGTATTTCCACATATATGAAGCGACGGAGCATTTTTTCCTACAATTCTAATTGTATCAATAATTTCTTTTAAATACGGAAATGCAAACTTTACAAACATATTTTCGCTTATTAGAGTACCTGAAGCTGTAGGATCTGCTATGTTTATATCCACATCTAGTTTTGCAGCTTCCCTAATAAAAGCATTAGTAGTATCTGTTACAATGCGAAGAATTCTATGGGCGAATTCAGGATTCTTTTTTAAGTCGCGCAAAAACTTTTCTGCACCTCTTAAGTTTGCAGCCGATGTAAAAGGGCCAGGTATCCCAATAGATACGGGTATTTCCTTTCCAAATTGCTCCACTAGTCTTTCAGCTGAATTAAGGATAATTGAAAATCTTCCTGACTTTACTGGATCTGGAAGTTCAATCTTATCTAAATCTATATAATCCTTAATTGCATACTCAGAAACATAAGGAGCCCCATGATCCGGGAAAACAAGTTTACTGCCTAAAGCTTCAGCAATACCACCGAGTCCTGGTCCAACACCGGTGCCTTCGATTCCATATTTCTCATAAGCGGCTACTTGCCCTTCTACAATTTTTTCTACGCAGTTATGAAGTTCAGACACCTTTACTCCAATAAGATTTGCTGCATGATCGCCAATACCAATACTACATGGAACTCTATCATAGGGTTTGCCTTGTGTCATCGCCTTCAATCTCTCTTTTGGCGTCATCTCATCTTTCAAATTCCAATTACCCATATTCTAACTACTCCTTTGATTATTTTTAGGAAATGGTTTATTTCAATATTAACCTTTAAATCTTTTTAAACTAAGCGAATTAAGTAAAACAGAAACTGAACTTAATGACATAGCCGCCGCTGCTACCACAGGGTTTAAATGTCCTGTTGCAGCAAATGGTATACCAATTATATTGTATATAAAAGCCCAAAATAGATTTTCTTTAATTTTAAGCATAGTCTTTTTAGAAAGTTTTATTGCAGTTGGAATAGCGAGCAAATCATCCTTTAAAAGTACAATATCCGCTGTTTCGATAGCTACATCTGTTCCAGTACCGATAGCAAATCCTATGTCTGCTACAGCAAGGGCTGGTGCGTCATTTATTCCGTCTCCAACCATACCCACAATTTTTCCTGTATCTTTTAATTTTTTAATTTCTTCTGCTTTATTTTCAGGCAATACTTCAGCAAGTACATTCGTTATTCCCACTTTGTTTGCTATAAACCTAGCTGCATTTATATTATCGCCTGTTATCATATAAACCTCGATTCCCATCTTTTGAAGTTTAGCAACTGCCTTCATCGAACTATCTCTTATCTTATCAGAAAGCGCTATAACCGAAATCAATTCTCCATCTACAGCAGTTAATACTGCTGTTTTTCCTTCTTCATAGATAGGTTTCAAAATTGCATCTGAATCTTTCAAATTAACACCATTCTCGCCTATAAATCTGGGTGTTCCAATTAACACTTGTTTCCCCTCAATTTCTGCATATATTCCTTTGCCTGGAATTGCTTTAAATCGGTTGGCATCAGCAAGATTAAAACCGTTAAGCTCTTTCCCTTTTTCATATATGGCTGTACCAATTGGATGCTCAGATTTTTTCTCAGCTATTGCAGTTAATCTCAAAATTTCATTTTCATCATAAAGTATATTATCCTTATCAAATAAAATTATATCTGTAATCTCAGGATTACCTGTAGTAATAGTACCTGTTTTATCTAATACAATAGCATTTATCTTATATGTTATTTCCAATGCCTCGCTTTTTTTAATGAGTATTCCATTCTGTGCTCCTTTACCGAGTCCTACCATAACTGCTGTAGGTGTTGCTAGTCCCAGTGCACATGGGCATGAAACTACAAGTACCGAAACCGCATAAATTATTGGCAAATTAATTACAAATAATACATGTTTATATATAATGAAATACCAGACTAAGAAAGTCATAAGAGATACTAATAATACAAAAGGAATAAAATAGCTGCATACCTTATCAGTAATTTTCTCTATTGGGGCCTTACCACTTTGGGCATCTTCTACAATTTTAATTATTCCAGCAAGTTTTGTATCACTTCCTACTCTTGTAGCTCTAAATTTAAAGGCTCCAAACTTATTAAGTGATGCACCTGTTACAAAATCATTCTCTTTTTTATCTACAGGCAAACTTTCTCCCGTAAGCATGGATTCATCAACCATAGAAGTTCCATCAGTTATTATTCCATCAACAGGAATTTTCTCACCCGGCCTCACAATAATTACGTCCCCAACAATAACCTCATCTATTGGAATATCTACCTCTTCATTTTCACGAACAATCCTAGCTGTTTTAGGCCTGAGACCTACAAGTGTTTGTATAGCCTGAGACGTTTTACCCTTGGCAACCATTTCCAAATATTTCCCAAGCAATACAAGTGTAATTATGACAGATGATGCTTCAAAATATATATCTTTTAATCCTAAAATATACCCCAAATTTTCAAAAAATATTACATACAAACTGTATAAATAGGCAGCAGTTGTTCCAATTACCACTAGTAAATCCATAGTAGCTTTACCTACCAAAAGTGAACGATAAGCATTTTTGTAAAATTTTGCACCAATGATAAACTGAACAGGAGTTGCTAAAGCGAGCTGAAGCCTCCAATCATGAAGAAAATAAGAATCCACCCTCAAATTATATACAAATTCACCCCATGCCGTTTTCGTAGTTGGATCAAATATATCATGACAAAATCCAGCTGCTAAAAACACCATATGTAGTATCAATGGCACACACAAAATTGAAGAGATTATCAATAGTTTACGAACCTTGTTTTTCTCTATTTCATGATAGTCCAAACTTGAATTTCCATCTATACCCTCATTCTCTGCAACAGTAAATCCAAGTTTTTCAATTGTGTTTTTTATAACAGACAAAACTAAGTTACTATCATCATATTCTAAGTATGCTTTCTCAGTAGCATAACTTACCCGAGCCTTAGTAATTCCGTTAAGCTTTTCAAGAGTTGCTTCAATAGTAATAGAACACAAGGTACAATACATTCCATAAATTTTAAGTGTTTTTGTTTCAACCAAAATATCACTTCCTATAATGTTTTTGTTTCTTATAAAATAATCTTAAACCACCCGTATATGGGTGGTTTATTTAATTCAATTAGCTTTTCTCAAATTCATGTGTAATCATATCTGATATTTTTACCTGTCCTTTTTTAAGTTTTCCATTTTTAACAAGATCATCTACCCAAGGTTTAATTTGATCTTCTGGAATAGCTGGTGTTGTAGAATAGTAATGGCTTCCATCTACAGCAACTCCAATATAATCGCCTGTTATTTTAGCAGCTTCTGCTGGATGCTGATTTGCCCAGTTTTGAGCAATATTAATTGCTTTTACAAACTTTTTAATAGTATCAGGATGATCCTTTATAAAAGCATCTGTAAAGTAATACAAATAAATACCAGCAGCTTCTCCCAGGCCTGAATCTGACGAATCTCCAATAAGTTGAAGACCAGAATCTGCAGCTAATTTATAGAAAGTAGGATGTACAACGGCAACATCAATGTTTCCTTGCTCAACTGCCTGAAGTGCTGCCTGATCAGTATCAAAGTTCACAAACTGAATCCTATCTCTACCTATTTTATATTTATCAGCAATGGTACTTGAAATAAAGGTTACACAACTAGGAGCAAGACCGTTGTAAATTAGCTTTTTACCTTTTTTATAATTTATTAAGTCATTCCAAGTTTTTATACCTGAACTTTTCTTAACAAAATATCTCATATGACGAAACTTTGAATCAACACTTGTGGGAGGTTCTATGATTGAACGAGCAACTCCTTTTATTGTGGCACCACCAGCTACATATGTGGCAAGTGCATTTGGGTGAGTATCAGCAAAATCATTGTTTCCATTTAAAACTGAAGGTAATATCTCTGGATCTTTCAATTCACCTGTGAATACAAGTTTTAAACCTTGGGCTGCAAAATAACCGTTTTTATCTGCTACTAGTATCGGAGTTGATGTACAATTCTTTCTGGTATTAGTTTTTATTTCTATTAATTTTTTAGTATCTGTACTTTTAGCAGAATCTGCTTGAGCCGAAGTTGTTTGTGTTGGAGAACCAACCTTTGTTTTACCAATATTCGCTCCAACTCCTATTGCAACTAAAACTACTACTGCCACGATACCGATGGTTAATGGTTTTACTTTTCTTTTCGCTGACATAATTATCCCCCTTAAATCTTTTTATATTAATTAACTTGGAAAGTCGATTCCTTGTATGTAAGGAAATGTCTTTCCAATTTTGAAAACAAAACATTTATAATTACAGAAAGTATTGTTATTACTAAAATAATTCCATACATGAGTGGAATTGAAAACGCCTGATTTGCAGCTAAGAAATACCAGCCAAGTCCTTCAGTAGACCCAATTAATTCTGATGCAATTATCATGAAAAAAGATATTTGTGCACTTAGCTTTATTCCTGTAAAAATACTAGGCACAGCAGAGGGTAAAATTATATCTAAAAATAACCTTCTTCTGTTTGCTCCCATGGAGCGAGCTGATTTCATCAAATATGGATCAACGCTTTTAGTTCCTGCTATAGTATAAAATAATAAGGGCCACTGAGCTACCCAAAAAATTATTGCTATTTTTTCAATATTACCAATGCCTAGAATTATCATAAAAACCGGAAAAATTGCAAACGGATTAAGTTTTTCTAGTATCTTAAAGAAAGGCAATAATGCTTTCTCAAGAATTTTGAAAAATGTTCCAAGCAAAAATCCAACAGGTATTGCAATTATTATAGCTAGTAGAAAACCTATACTTGCTCTTTTAAGACTTTCCGCCGTGTGCATAAGTAGCTCCCCAGATTGTGCGGACTGAATAATTGCTTGCACTATTAATGATGGGGGAGGTATAACAGATTTTATAACAAGGCCAGTCCTTGAAGCAACTTCCCAAATTATTAAAAAAAGTATAATTGATAAGCTGCCGAGTATAACGTTTTTTAACCAAACAATGAATCCCTTCATTAAAAACCACCACTTTCACTTTTATTAATTAATTTATCAGTGTACTTATTTATTTCCATACAATAATGCTTTCCTCTAACCATTGAAGAAAATAATTAACTGCAAGACCAAGTACTGCAACTAAAATAACTGCAAGATAAATTCTAGGTACAAATCCCATGCTCTGGGAATTTCGTATAAGCCAACCGAGTCCAGAATCTGCACCAAGGCTCTCAGCACCTATAAGCATCATGAAAGCCATGCTCATTCCAGTTTTCATTCCTATTATTATTGACTCTAATGCTGCAGGAATTATTACCTTGAAAAATATAGTTGCATTATTAGATCCCATTGATATAGCACTTTTTATTAATAGTGGATCTACATTTTGAACTCCTGAAATGGTTGTAAACATTATTGGCCAAAAAGCAGACCACAGGATTACAGTATATATCCCCTTCTCACCAATCCCAAATATAATTACAAAAACAGGAAACAATATGAATGGTGGAATTTGTGCAAGAAAACTTAAAAGAGGTTTGAAAAATTTAGAGATCTTCGGAAATGCACCACCTAGTAAAAATCCAGTTGGTACAGCTAAAACAGTTGACAATGTAAATCCTATAATTATTCTTTTCAAACTAACACAAGTATCAAGAAGTATCTTCATTAAAGTTACTTCTTTTGCCGATGCGAGTACATGAGACAATGGAGGCATAAATTGTGGATTAGCCCAACCTATTCTTGGAGCCACTTCCCATAGTGTAAAAAATGCAATAATAATATAAAAACTTAATAATTTCTTGTTTATGCTAAATAAAACTTTTAACATCTAAATTTCACTTCCTCCTTTAATAAATTCGAAAAAACTTGCTTGTTTCTTCCTAAACATGTATGCATGTTTATCTTTTGGTTACATTTTATTTTTTTATAAAACAAAAACCATAACCCATAATTTATTGGGTCATGGCCTCTAGTTTACTAGTCAGACACGACATTCTTTACTATTCCTATTTATTAAGTATGTTATTATTATAAGATCTTATTATGGAGATTATATGGAGATTGCATTAACAAACTGTTAACGATTAATTATATGTTCTTATTTACAAAAATATTTTTTAAATTCAGGCTTATTTATTCTTTAGGTAATATTATTATAAATTCTGTTCCTTCATTAAGACGACTTTTTACTGTTATTTTTGCATTATGTGAATCTAGAATAGTCTTTACTATTGTTAATCCTATACCAAATCCACCAGTCAATCTATTTCTTGATTTATCAGCACGATAAAATCTTTCGAAAACAAATGGTAAATCCTCAGGAGAAATACCTATTCCAGTATCTTTTATCCTTATTTCAATTGTATTTAGCGTACCCACTACATTTAATTCAACTTCCCCATACTCTGGAGTATATTTTAATGCATTAGATATTAGATTTATAAAAACTTGACTTAATTTATCTTTGTCAGCAATTATATTTTCTTCTCCTCCAGAAAAATTCACTTTCACATTTTTATTTTTAAACTCAGTTTCAAAGTTACATATTATTTTCCGAAGATGCTTAGTTATGTTAAATTTTACTTTGTTTAGCTTATGGCTTTCTCTTTCACATTTATCAATATCCTCAAGTTTAGAAACTAATCTTATTATTCGCATAATTTCTTCATGACAGCTTTCTAACCTTTCTTTATTAGGTTTCCATATGCCATCAATTATAGCCTCAATATAACTTTGAAGTATAGCAAGAGGTGTTCTTAGTTCATGCGCTACATCAGACGACATCCTTTTCCTTAAAGCTTCCTGTATCTCTAAAGTTTCCGCTAGATTATTAATTGCTGTGGTTAACTGTTTAATTTCCTTAGTATTGGACTTCTCATTAACTCTTGTATTATAATACCCTCTAGCAATATTTTCAGTAGTTTTAACAACTCTTGAAATAGGATTACTCAGCCACTTAGCCATGAATCCACCAAGTATTAATGCAAAAATCAGTGAAAAAGCACCTACAACTATAATAAGTTTGTTTATTGTACTTACAAAGGTAAAGTCATTATAATTATAATAAAAAGGTCCATAATAACCAATATTCAAAGTTCCAATTTTTATATCATCTTTGATTATAGGATATGTTTTTACAAGGTATTTCCCATCCCAATTATGATAATATTTATTCATATTTTTAGCCATATCATCTAACATTTTTTTACACATACCATTATTATGAGTAGATGCATCCCATATAACTTTACCTGAATTATTACTTACTTTTACAATCATCCCCTGCTCTATGGCGTTAACCCCAATATTTTCAATAGAAGCATTGTTCCATATTCCATCATTATATAGTTTACCGATTAAACCAACTAATTCAGTATTCTTGTGCTCCTGATTCTTAACCATGTATAACCCAAACTGTTTTTCCATAATGCCATTTATCATTATACTTATTATTATTACGCATACCAAGGTGATTAACACATATGATAAAGATAATCTTGCCCTTAATGTATTCTTCAAATTAATTCTCTTAATATTAAGCCTCTTCATATTTACTCCCACCGAATTTGTACCCTATACCATGAACAGTTAAAATATACACTGGGTTCTTGGGATCATTTTCAATTTTTCTTCTCAAGTTTTTAACATGGGAATCAATTGCTCTATCATACCCATTAAAACTTTCACCTAAAACTATAGAAATTAACTCAGCTCTCGTAAAAATTTTTGATGGATGGTTTGACATTGTTACTATTATGCTATATTCATTTGGAGTTAGATTTATTGTGTTATTACACTTTTTAACTTCATAATTTAGACTATTAATTATTAAATCCCCCTCATTAAATGAGTTTAGATAGGATAATGTAACTTCTTGCTGCTTGGTTCTTTGAAAAAGCGCATTTGCCCTAGCTACTAGTTGCCTTGGACTAAAAGGCTTCGTTACATAGTCATCTGCTCCAAGACCAAATCCATTTAATATATCATCTTCATCCGTTTTTGCTGTAAGCATTATAATGGGAACCTTTGACTTACTTCTTAATATTGCACATATCTCTTCACCAGATATATCTGGAAGCATCAAATCCAATATAACCAAAGAAGGATTTATTTTATCAAATAAATCAAGAAAATCCTTACCATTATATGCAGCATATACAATGTACCCGTTATTTTCAAAATATGATTTTATAACTTCTACAATTTTTTTTTCATCATCAACAATAAATATTCTTTTTATAGATTCATGCATACCTTCCCCCCCACAACTACTTTTCATGATAAAAATTCTAAAAAAACTATTCCTATTTGTTTAATATATTTGTATTTTATTATACTCTTACATACTTGTCAATGTTTTGGAAAAGTTATAATCACTAGCAATGACATTTGTTTTAAAAATAAGTGGCCCAGGAAAGAAATTCTCTCCAGGGCCACTTATTGTATTCCTTCAAATATTATTTAGTTTGCCCCATGTTTAAATTAATACTTTTCTTAACTAATTTCTCCTTAATCTTTTTCCATAAAATTACCACAGCCCCTATTCCCACAAGACCAACTACTGTCTGACCACAGGTGAATCCGCAAGATCCACATGAACCTGTACATTTTTCTGGTTTGAAAACTTGCATAAATGATCCTCCAATATTGAATAATGTTACTCCAGCACCTATTGCTAGTGACTTTAAATTTTTCATTTACACTCTCCTTGTATCAATTACTACAGGAACTTTAACTTCTTCTTTATTAATTTCATTCCACTTACTCATGCCTTGTCCATATGTAATTGCATTATTAGGGCATATATGACTGCATTGGTGACAAGTTATACAATTATTAATATTATATTTAAGTAGTTTATCCACACTTTGTAATGCACCCATTGGACAATCTTTTACACATAAATTACAAGAAACACACTTTTCTTTAGTAAACTTTAACTTATAAGTAAATCCAAATTTTGCACCAATACTATGCAGTAAACTTTGAATTGCACCAACGGGACATAAATAACTACAATACCCTCTCCCCCCCTTGGTAAAAGCTCCAAAAATAATCAGCCAAAATAGTCCTGTTATAATTGTAGTTGATCCTAATACCCCTATATTTCCACTTGCTAACTTTTCTAATAAAAAATAATTGCAATAACTGCATGCTACAGAATAGCTTAGAAATGGTACAATTAAAAACCCAGCTAAAATTCCATACCGCACAGGAGTAGGATTTATATACTTTTGCCAATTAATTTTAAATTTTTCAGGTACAATCCGGCTAATATACTCTGTAAAAGCACCTGCTGCACAAAACCGTCCGCAAAATAGCGGTCCCAATAATAATGCTGAAACTAATAAAAGTGAAACAATAATTCCTGATGTAGTAAGAAGACTCAGCCCTTTTCCTGTAAATAATGACTGTACACCCATACGAAAACATGCTCCATGAATATCTCCACTACCCTCTAGCTTAAATACGGATATAAGAATTTTTTGAAAAAAAGCAAAAGGAGCAAAAAACAATCCAAACCCTACTATATACCAACCAGCTCTTTGTATTAGATATTTATTTGACTTTTTCATATGTTACACCCTTTCTTTTTAAAAAATATTATCACTTTAAAGCACGGACCTTTGAGTTTATTACCTTAACGGGAATTGTAGCTAGCAATTTGCCCGTGTTATAATCTGTAAATTGAATATTACCATTGCTAACAGAGTTATTTTTAATTTCCTTTCGTGATATATCTAGAATTACACTAAGGTTTAAATCTTTACCTGGTTGTATAGGATTTGTAAATTTACCTGTTTCAGTTACAAAAGAAGGATCTTTAGACGTTATTTGTACATTTCCAGAAAAGCCCTCAGCTTTAACCGCTACAGCAATTGGATCTTTTCCTTTATTAACTATACCAGGAGATCCATGACCCGTTGCGAGAGAAATTTTTCCTGGCTGAACCAATCTTTTAGGTGTACTCTGATTTGCTATATCATAGACAATTGGCTTTGCATTATCACTTGGAATAGCAACTCCTAGACTTATGGATTCTTTAGTTAAAGTTGTTCTATAAAAACCTTCTCCTATTACTATAAAAATTGATAACACAAAAATAACTGTAGGAATTAAAATCTTTTTGATATTTTCTTTTTTCACTATAAACCCTCCCAATGAATATTTTGTTACATTACCAAATTACATATAACTCGACTTAAAGTAAAATACTCAATTTAATTTATCACATCCCTGCTAGTTATTTTAATATTAAAAATGACTAGGTTACCTCTTTAAAATAAAAAGGTAACCTAGCCTCCAGTTTTCTGGTTAGCAACTGGTAAATACATTAGCAATCCTATATATTTACTATACTTAATATATTAATATAATTTTCTGTTTTTGTCAATATAAAAACCATTAATTATATGCTTCTATTGTGGATTTATTGTGGAGATATTATGTACATTTTATAAATATAATTAACGTTTTACATCTCGTCGTTTAATTATAACCACAGACAAAACTGCAAGAATAATAATTAAGAAAAACACCATAATAAAAATATATACATAGTTTTCTGATGTTTCAACTAAAGTTGTTACAGACACCACAGGATTTGGATATTGTTTAAACTCTGGTCCCGGTCCCTGTAGTGTATTAAAATGCCCCTTATATTCACCAGTTACATCAACAGAAATGCCCTTTGCTTTTTTAGTGGAATCTATAATTTCTGATGCTTTCTTCTGCCCTCCTGTGGCTTTTGGAGCAAAATCCCCATCAAAATAGTAAAATTTATATGTTCCATCCTTTTGTACTACTGAAATACCGTATCCACTTTGCGCATTTTTATTGTTTTTAAGCGTTGCTTTCGTTTCATCGCTAGGATTTGTACCTTTTGTTTTTACACTTAAATACCATTGCGCATCCACAATATTGCCATTAATTTTTGATTTATAAGGTATTATGACCTTTGTAGTATTTATGGATTCTACATGAAGCACCGGATACTTAATACCATCTGCAGTTTTTATTGAGGGGTTTGTCCGTGTATTGTTAGTCAACATAGCCTTTACAGTTACAGGAACGTTTTTATCCACAACGCTACTTTTAATGAAATCCCATGCCTTTTCCTGCCCATTGGTTGCGACTTTTTCGCGCTTACCTTTGTTTACCGTAGAAATATCACCGTCAAAATAATAAAACTTGTAATAGCCATCAGTTTGTAAAACTGCTATCCCATAACCGCTGGAAGCACAATTTGGCATGAGCTGACAACCACGAGTTTCACTTAGAGGATCAACAAAGTCTGGATTAACAAAACAATCTTCATCAATTATATACCCTGTATAAGTCTGTAAACCTTCTTCCCTCGCCGATACATTTAAACTCCCCCCACCCAAAAACACTATATTTATTGTGAAGACTAGTGTTATAAGCGTTCTCATAATAAATTTATTTATATTAATATTCATTATTACCTCCATCTATTTACTTAAAAACTCCTTTAAGGGTTTATCAAGGAAGCTAAATCCAGCCTCATTTAAAGTAAATACTTCTTTAGAACCCTTAACCATGGCATAAAATCTACTACCAACCTCCTTTTCATCCCCAATCAACAATTCTTTTTTCCCTATAGAATTTTTGAATTCTAAACTATAAGAAGGATTTTTTAAACCATATTTTTCAAGATTATTAGGATTTTCATCAATAAATTCTAAAGCCATAACCTTTGAAATTGCATTCAGTATAGGAGTAATCTTGTCCTTATTTACATTTGCTTTCACAGGAGCAGTAAGAGACCAACTACCATCATTTTCGCTTTTCATTGCTGAAAATACCAAATCACCATTCTTTTTTATAGTTAAAAATGAAATATCATCTGCCAGCATTCGTGACTGCAATTCCCGTCTTAGAGCCAATACATTTTTATCTCTAATACCTTTTGTGGTCATTAAAATTGCATCGACTTTGTTTTTGTCAATAATATATACCTTATCATTTCCCTTAACTTTAAAATAATAGCTGTCCTTATTAGAAGTCTCATCTCCAATTTCTAAGATATTAAGTTTTCCATCTGTGGTCTTTATAGATATGACAGAGGGATTATCTAGCCCATATTGTGCAGGATCATCTACTTTTTCAGCTATTAACTTACTTGCAGTAACATAGAATATACTTAGGGGAAGCCCATCCGCAAGAGCCTGATCATATTTTATATCTGATGGCTCAATAAGCTTCCATTTGTTTTCGCTTTTTTTAAATATAAGCTTGTCTTTTTTATTATCTGTTTCTATTTCAGTAATATTATCTGGATTTAAATTCAATACTTTTATTGTACTAAGATTAGTCCCATCTTGAACATTTTTATTAGAATTTTTCTTGTTCGTTACAAAATATGAAGCAACCAGCAATAAACTTACAATCACCAATATGATGGCATTTTTATATAGCTTCATAGGTTTCTCCTTATTATCCAAACAGACAATCCATATCCTAATATGAGCAGAGGAACTATTATTATAACTATACTTCCTACAACATTTGAATTGAACTGATTTATTGCCATAATTCCTTTATTGTAGGCTTTTGCACCGATAACAACATCACCACTTCTATCTTGAAACCAATTTAATGCACTGATAAAGAAATAGTTTCCTGTCGGAAAATATGGCAGATATTTTTTCTTTGTATTTTCGTTTAAAAACAAGGTGCTCCCCATAACAAGTATTTTAGAAGGTTTAATTGTAGCATTATTCTCCACTGCAACTGCTAAGTCAAGTGGGCCTTTATTGTCCTTACCACTTTCCTTATCTACTTGTTCACCTATGGACGTGTCTCCACTTTTAACCAGTGTAGTAATTTTTATTTGTTTTTTTTCATTTTTTAAAACAGCTATACTCCTAGAATTAATCATAAGCATTCCAGAAAAATCTAGTGGTATAATATCGCTATTAGCTACATTAAGTATAAGTGCATAGGGATCATTAGGCGCCCTCATGGTTTTATCATTTTCTTTTACCCTATCATACCTTAGGTAAAGATTGTAATCTTTAATTATACTTTCAAACTGAGAGAAAGATGAATTAGTATTAATGGAGTCAAATAGAAAAGCAGCTTTCCCACCATTTTTAAGGAATTTAGTAACCTTTTCACTTTCAATCACAGACAAGTCCTTTTTAGGTGATAAAAACACTAAAATATCGGCATCACTGGGGATAAATCGTGCTTTCACAAGATCTAACGTTTTAATTATAAAATTGTTCTTTTCAAGATTTCCCTTAATAGTTCCATAATTACTATTAAAATTATCCTCACCATGACCGCTAGCAAAATATATTGCAGGTGTAACATTTGTAGTAACATACTTTATAGCCCCAGTAAAACCTTGTTCTGCCAAGGATCCTGTGCTTTGTTGTGAAAGAGAATTTGCATCTAGCTTAACTTGAATAAGATCTGTATTTGTCAATTTTTTGTACTTATTATTACTAACCACAACAAAATCTTTTTTCTTAAGTGCCATTATCCCTTTGGGATCAAGTTGTTTAATTATTTTAGTATCTTTATCTGGATCCACATATTTTACAATTATATTTGATTTTGAATAACTTACATACTTATCTAGCAAATCTTTTACGCCTTTATAGTCACTGTCAATATTTCCATCATCAAGAAGACCATATATTACTACTTTTTTATTCAGCTTTCCGACAACATCCTTTGTAGTATCACCGATAGAATAGAGCTTACTAGAAGTTAAATCAAGCTTTATTGGATTTTGCTCAGCTATTAGATTTACAAGTATTGCAATTGTAATTACAGCTACAATTTGTATTAAAGAATTAGATCCATACTTTAGGCTCCTGCTTTTTAAAATATTCTTAAAGAAATTAATTGTTTTATTCATATTAATCACCCCTTGCTCCATCGTCTTTTTTCAATTGCACTTATTGTCAAAAATAAAAATACGGAAATAAAACTAAGATAATATATGATAGTATTTGTACCTAAAATTCCTCTATTTAAGTCATCATATCTTGAAAATATTGAAAACCAGTTAAGAACTTTAGATATAGTCCCCCCAAACGAATTAGATATGGGCTGTATAATCATCATAAATAAAAGTCCTACAAAACTTACAATTGATGACACCACTTGATTTTCAGTGAGGGAGGATACAAAAACTCCAAAGGATATCATTGATGCCCCTAAAAGAATTAATCCCAAGTACTCACCTATAAGTGGAATAATTATTTGCTCAGAAAAAAGCAGTAAAATCATAGGATAAATAAAAGTAATGATAACCATGACAAAAAATACCGATAATACTGCTAAATATTTTCCCAAAACAATATCGGACAATTTAGAAGGTGAGGTTATAAGTAGCACCTCCATGCCATTTTTTCTATCTTCTGAAATAGATCTTGATGTGAGTATAGGTACAATAAATAATAAAATGGTACCCATTGTTTCAAATAAACTACTAAGATCTGATGACTGATTATAGATATTTCCCAAAAAAAAGTACACAGAGGTTAAAAATATAAAGAGACCAATTACAATGTATGCAATAGTGGAATCGAAATAAGATTTTAACTCGTTTTTTAAAATAGCATACATTAACTTATTACCTCCTTTTCGTCTGTTACAAGCTGCATATATATGTCCTCTAAGGAGATATTCAAGGGTTTGGACTCTAATATTGGGTAACCAGCCTTAGCCATTGCGAAGAAAAGAGATTCTCTCACATCTATATCCTTGCTTGATTCAATTATATATTTTATTACCTCATTATCTGCTACACTGTCCACACTTATATCAGTTATTCCATTGATATTTAATATTGTCTTTTCAACTAAGCTCCTTTTCCCTGAAATTGTAATTTGAAGCTTAGAACAATTTCTAAATCCCTTTGAAAGATTAGCAGGCGTATCAACAGCAACAATCTCTCCTTTATTAATAATAACCACCCGATCACATACAGCACTTACCTCAGGAAGGATGTGAGAGCTTAATATTATTGTATGCTTCTTGCCCAAATCCTTTATAAGATTTCTAATTCCAATTATCTGTTTTGGATCAAGCCCAACAGTAGGTTCGTCTAAAACAAGTACATCTGGATTTCCAACAAGAGCTTGGGCAATTCCCACTCTTTGCTTATAGCCATTTGAAAGGTTTTTAATAAGTCTGCCTCTTACATCTGCGAGATTTACAAGTTCCATAATGTCATATATATGATTTTTTTTCTTGCTTCTTTCCACAAGTTTGAGGTCACTTATAAACTTTAAAAATTCTATTACGGTCATGTTAGAATAAAGAGGAGTATGCTCAGGTAAATACCCGATACGTTTTTTTACTTCTCTAGGGTTTTCTAGGATGTCAAAACCACATACCTTAACTGTCCCTTCCGTTGAAGGGATATATCCAGTTATAATATTCATTGTAGTAGATTTACCTGCACCGTTTGGTCCTAAAAATCCTAATATTTCACCTTTCCCAACTACAAAATTCAGGTTGTTTAATGCTTTTATCTTCCCATAACTTTTGCTTAGATTTTGTATTTCTATCATCCTATTCCCTCCTTCTTGAATTTTGCTAATATTTTCAATTCATACATAACCATCGTTAATTAAATTTACAATCTTAAGGTTTCGGAAAAACTATATTTGGTACTGGTAGCTTGTAGGTTGACAATCCGTTTATATAAGCTGCTTCAATTGATGTAATATGAATTCCACTCAAATTGTGATCTACTTTCGATGCATCCTCTTCTGGTACTTCGCTTTCATCAGCATTAGTTGGTATGTTATTTACAGCATAACCCTTAACTTTTATTGTGATATTATTTTTCCAATCCTCAGGAAGACATCTCAAAAATGCTCTTGCAACATTTGTACTATTGCCGTCAAATACTATAAAATTGTCTAATGCAATATAAGTATCAAAATCTTTGCCAGCAATATTGGGAATAATACCAAGTCCACTACTACTGCAAGTACCCATTAGATTACAAGCCTTAGTATGCTTCACAGGATTAATACCAATGCAGTCTCGATCAAACATCCATCCCACATAAGTTTGGATTTTTTTCTCCCCTTTGTCAGTAGAATTGCTAGGTGCTAATTTTTTATCCAGCCATTTTGCCATAGATTCAGAATCATTTGTTTCAGTATCTTTATTCAAATTGGATGTATTGTTCGAAGATGCATCCTCACTCTTTGAATTTGAAGTTACAGTAGACGCAGTGTCTTTATCAGTGGTCTTAACTATCGGTGTTATATTTGTAGATTTATTTATTAAAGTACGTGTAAGCAAGAATACATACGTAACTAGTAAAATAAATATGATTACAAAAATTATTTTTCTAACTTTCATAAATATGTCCTCCATGTAAAGATTAAGTTTATTTTTCAGATAGTGAGGATACTGTTAGTACAGGATAACTAATACCATCATAGGGTGAAACTTTCGTATTCCCATTCACTATTCCAGTTACAGCAACAGTGACATGATTTTTCTTTTTGGTATTATGGACTAAATTCCACGAAGCTAATTGTAAGCCACTTCCATTAGCTAATTTGCCACCCTTAATCGTCGCAAAAGTACCATTAAAATAATAAAATTTATAGGTGTTGTTACTTTGGCGAACCGCTATACCATAACCGCTAGTCGCGCATGTAGGCATTTCCAAACATATTTTTGTATCCTCCCCTGCATCGTCACCAGGTTTTGTATAATTTACAATACAATCCTCATCAATAATAATTCCTGTTAAACTCAGCGAAGTAGGGGAGGATGTTGTTTTAGCAGTAGCTTTTGGAGTATTAACAGTTGTATTAGTTTTCGTTTTAGCAATAATTTGTGTTTTTGTTTTAGACGTAGTTTTTATTTTGACTGTGGACTTTGCTTTTGCTGTGGCCTCTGTTTTTGCTGTGGCCTCTGTTTTTGCTGTGGCCTCTGTTTTTGCTGTTGCCTCTGTTTTTGCTGTTGCCTCTGTTTTTGATATTGCCTCTATTTGGGCTGCAGACCCTGTTTTAGCCGTAATTTTACTTTTAGTACTGGGCTCCGTAGTTGTACTTTTAGATTTAGTTTGTGATGGGATTTCAGTTTTTGAAGCTATTGTTGATGTAACAGCCTTAGTATCATTGCTTACAGTTTGTATTTTCTTTGTAAATTTATTAAGTACTGTCCATGTAACGCCAACCGAAATTGAGATTAACAAGATAAACGTGCTTACAATAATAATTTTTCTACCCTTCATTATATATCCTCCATCAATATTTTTTAATATTTTTATAATCTATTATGCAAAGTATGCTAGATTAATTGTGTAAAAGTTCCAGCAAATTTTTATTTTACTGGAACTTTTATTATGTTTTATATTAATTTACTATTAGAATTACTCTGTTTTTTTAGCTCATTAATTTTATGGTATTAGATTTGAAGGTATCTCCTCTAGAGATGTTACAGTAATTACTGGATAACTGATACCATCATATGGTGAAACTTTGGTTTCTCCATTTAATATACCTATAACTTTAACTGTAACATGGTTTTTCTTTGTGGTAGCTGTAGCTAGATTCCATGATGTCAATTGTGAACCAGTTCCATCGAAGGTCTTCTTATCAGCAAAAGTTGAAAATTTGCCATCGAAATAATAGTATTTAAAAGTACCATTGCTCTCAAGAGCTGTTATTCCATAACCACTATTTGCGCATGCATGCATTAACAAACAACCCTTTGTATCACTACCAAAATCTGGAGCATACCCAATGAAACAATCTTCATCCTGAATATATCCTTGAAAAGTCAGTACCTTTGGTACTGGAGCAACTATATTGATTGTATAAGCTACCGTTTTTCCACCATATGTGATTGTCAATGTTTGATTAGTTGCTGGCTTTGAACTGTCGAATCCTGTTATATTTGCTGAGGTAATTGCTTGTGCTGTTTTAGTATTATCGCTGTAGTTTCCTGTTACTTGTAACCCTGCAATATCTAGTTTATCTCCTACAGTGTACGTAAGTTTAGTCGCTGCTTTTGTTATTGTTATATTGTTTAGCACTACTGGCGTTTGCGTACTTGATAAATTTTCTTCAATAGATGAAACTACGAGGGTATCTCCATCTAAAGTACCTTTAACATCAACAGTAGTAGTATCTTTTTTCAAGCTTGTAAGTAAACTTTTTGCTTCACTCTGTCCACTTGAATGATAATAACTTCCTTTACTATCAAGCTTGTAGAATTTATATGTTCCATCATCTTGTTTTACTTTTATGCCATAACCATCTTTATCTGTTTTATCTAAAGTACCACTATATGTTTTATCATTTGCTTCTATAATACTAGTAACATAAATTGTATCAGCATCTCTTTTTCCGCTTACAATTACATTTAGATTACTTGGACTTTGTGACTTATTAATAATATCTTTTATAAGTTTTGTACCATTTTCATCAAATCTTAAATATCCAAATCCGCAGCATGTTTTGTAAATTATTCCATAACCGCTAGTAGCATTCTCTGGTACTAATAAAAAGTCTTTTGTTATTGTTCCTGGTACTCCAAGCTTCTGGTATTCGCTTCCTTTAAAATAGTTTCTTGTAGCTACTAAGCCACTTAACTCTTCATCTACCGGAGTCTCTGGCGTAGTTTCTGCATTAAAATCTTCAGTAATACTTGTAATCTTAATGGTATTTCCAACGTTATACCAGAAACCTTTAGGTATTACCTTAATTTCTCCTTGTGTTACTGAATTCTCAACAAATTTTTTGATAAGTTCATTGGAATCTTTATCAAATGGGAAATACTCATGTCCTCCACAACTATGAACATAATAACCATACCCACTAGCTACACTTTCATCTGTAAGAAGATCTGCTCTAGTTATGTCTTTTAGTGCTTTATCATCATCAAATAACTTTTTAGACGCCAATTGGCCTGGTATATAACGTTCACGTATAACTTTTGAAGTTGTAATATTGTCCCCATCTATTGCTCCTTGTACTAATACTGGAATACTGCTAATGTTACCTGCCCAATTTACATACCATGACAATAAACTTTTTGCAGATTTATTTCCGTTATCATCAAACTTATAAAATTTGTATTTACCATCAGTTTGCTTTATTGCAATCCCATATCCACTTGCTACACTTTCTGCTGCAACAATATCATCTCGTTTAACTGCAGTTGGATCGCTGCTATTTTTAAAGGTGTTTTCTGTAAGTACTATACCAACTAACTCCTGTTCTTCTTGAATTGTTGATATTTTGATGGTATTTTTATTTTCATCCAAAATTCCGTTTACTTTTATTCTCAAATCTTTTTCTTTTACAGTTTTATCTAAAATAGTTTCTTTTGCCAACTTCTGACCATCTACATCAAATTTGTAGAATTTGAATGAATTGTCAGGTTGCGCAATTAGAATTCCATAGTCATTATTTACTAAACTTGCTTTAGTAATCTTTGTTGGATCACTTACATTTTTCGCATTATTTGAATCAGATAACCACCCTTCATATACCTTTGGTGCAACTATAGTTATAGGTGTTGGTTCTGGAGCTTCAACTAAAGAAGATACTGTTATTACAGGATATTTTACCCCATCCACAGTTTTAGTATCACCATTTAAAATACCTTTAATAGATATTGAAATATGAGTGTTTTTTATACTTTTATCAATTAAATCTTTCGCCTTTACTTGCGTACCAGTAGCCTTAGGAGAAAATTCACCATCAAAGAAATAGAATTTATAGGTTCCGTCGCTCTGTTGAACTCCTATTCCATAACCACTTGCTGCACAACTTTTCATTTGTAAGCATGGTTTTGTATCATTACCGGGGTTTGAATTAGTATTGAAACAATCTTTATCAATAATATATCCTGTTAAAGCCTGTACTGTAGGTGCCCCTGGTTTACCTGTTAGTTTCACATACTGATTACTAACATAACCAGTTATTCCACTGTAGCTTACTTTATAAAAGGAACCTGCTGTTCCAAGAATTTTAATTTGAGTTCCAAGTGCAAAACTTCCCTGCCAAGAATATTTTGTCCCTGCACCAGTTCTTATACTTATACCGTCTCCTGTTGCCACGCCATACTGTGTTTTGTATACTAATACTGGCTGTTTAACTGCACTGCCGAATACTTCCATATATTTATTCGGACTATTTGTACTACCATTATAGATCACATTGTTTATGCCTACTGCAGATACCAATGCAATACCCATAATAGTAATCGCTATAAGTACCTTTTTTTTTAATGAAACTTGTTTAAATTGCGTCAACTGCTTAATATTTTTCACTTTATTTCCCCCTTGAAATATTTAGTTTGCTTTTACTATTTAGCAACGATTTTTGATGTTTTACATAAGAAGCATAAATCGAATGTTACTTAATACTAATAAATATATACGCTTACAATAATGGTTTTTTTTGACTTCATTAACATTGCCCCCCCACGAACATTTTTTACAGAATTTTAAAAATTGAAAAATATATATAAAAAAAAGACTAAAATTACCTTTTTAAAATTAAAGGGTAATTTCAGTCTCCAGCTTTCTGGTAAACTTCTTTATTAAGTTACTGATGATCAATTCTTATTATTCCGAGTGGATTTATATATTGTAACTATAGTATAATATTTATATATAGTTGTCAATAGAAATTAACAATTATGTGTAGAACTTGTGTGCAAATTGTAAATATTTTTACACGTTTTATTATAATTGACAATTGTTTAAAAATAGATTATTATGTATAAATATATATTAAATTAGATTTCAATTAATAAGGTAATTTAATGCTGACTAGATAACTAGAGGCTGATATTCTGTTCTTAATTTTAAGAATAGAATATCAGCCTCTTTAATTATATAAAGAATAAAATCATATTATATTAAAAGAAATAAACAGTAAATTAAAAATATGAAGGGGAGAATGAAATGAAAAAGAAATCAATTTTATTAACTTTATCTATTGCAGCATTACTACTAATTATTATAGTAGCATATAAATTATCAACCACTAATAATAAGGAAACAGTTTACACTGGATATGTAATTGACCAGATGTGTGGAGTGATGAACAAAAATGCTATGAAAATGGGAGATAATGAAAAAAAAGCAGACTTTACCAAAAATCCTGAAAAACATACAAACGCATGTAATTTGATGCCTTCTTGTGCAGAAAGCGGATTTGGAATTTCCATAAAGCAAGCTAATGGTAACTACAAATACTTTAAATTTGATGAAGCAGGTTCAAAATTAGCTAAAAGTGAAGTAGTAGATAAGACAACGAAGAAGGATAATATATCCGTGAAAGTTACAGGTATAATAAACAAAGACACAATAAAAATATCAAAAATTTCTGAAAACTAATTAAGTCTTTTAAATTCATACATATAAACACAGGATAATAGTAATGTCTTTAACTATTATCCTGTGTTTTTTATAATCTAAGTATTTATTTTTTTATATCGTCTACTACAATTATCTTACTTTTTATCATTCCCATCCAGCATGAATACGGGATTTCTCCACTTTCTTTGGGTGTGAATTCCACTAAGTTTTTTCCCTTCACTAATTTTTTTTCAATTTTAAATTTTGGAATGTCCATAGCATTATTACAGTCATTTAGATCACTTTCATTAGCATTTATTGTCCACTTAACTGGTATATCCTTTTGAACAATTATTTGCTTAAAGCTATCTGAGGTTATTTTCGTTGTAACAGTTTGGATATTTCCTGTTATAGTGGCTTTTTCTCCTGAATTCCCCATTGCAAAAGGTATATTGATTGACACTCCTGATAGACTCAGTCCTCTACCAATCATTATTACACCAAGTATAACTACAAGTGAAGCACTAAACTTTAATATTTTAGTTGTATATTTTTTATTTATAACCGAATTTAGAGCACCAAACACAAATAAAGTTGGCACCGTCCCTACTGCAAAGATAAACATTGAAACAGCTCCAATAATGATACTTCTGGTTCCTAGAGCATATATTTGTATTATTTGTAGAGGACCACAAGGCATAAGTCCACTTAACATACCAATATAAAGCGGTTTATAATTATTATGTCCTATTAGTTTTTTTGCAACAAAGGTGGGCATTCTTATATTAAACCTTCTAAGCAAAGGAAAAATCCCCAGAAGTTTGATTCCCATAATTATCATAAAAATTCCACCAATAATTGGTATTACGCCTTTAAAAACCCCGGTCAGCCTTATTAAATGACCAAGTCCACCTACCACTGCTCCAACTACTGTGTATGACAGCACCCTTCCCAAATTATACTTAACAGATGGCGCAAACCAACCCTGGGATTTAGTTTGTGCATTTTCAGCTTTAGGTTCTGCTGAACTGACAGATTGAGATATTGCTATACCCCCACACATTGCCAGGCAATGAAATGAGGTCAAAATACCAAATAAAAAAATTATGCCGTAACTTGCATCAGTACCTAACGAAGGTAGGTACTTCAATAAAAATAAATTCTGTAAAAAATGCATTTAATTTAACACCTCACAATAATTTCGACAAAATTTTTCTTTATAATAGATATTTTCTTTATCATAATATATTGTAGTAGCACCATGACGATGAGCATATAAATCACCATATAATAAAAACTGATAATCAGCATTTTCAATTTTATCCTTAGACCCATTAATTATTTCTTTAGCAGCTGTCTGCAAATCATAAACAAGATCTAAATTAAATGCTTCTGGAAGATGAGCAGCATAAATACTTTTTACACCTTTTGTTTTATCTTCAAAATGATTTAAGGTATTTAGAAATCCTTCAACACACATTGATTCACTCTTATTAAACCAGTGAATGTCCGCAATTCCATCTCCCGTGAATGCTATATGATCTTTCTTATTTACATATGATATTGAACCTAGAGTATGACCTGGCGTGCTTATTGCTTCTAGTTGGATTTCACCTAAATCAATAATATCGCCATCAGCAATATCTTTGTAATTAACTTCTGCAAATTTAACAATATTGGCTTTAATATCTTCATATACATTTAGCTTATCCTTTAAATTCGACTCAATAAAATTCATTCTTTGTTCTGTAGCAACTTTAAACTCATGTGAATTATCAATTAAATTATAATCTTTTGAGTTCAAATAAATTTTAGTGAATAAAGTATCTGCACCAACGTGATCTATGTGCCCATGTGAATGTAATACTACAATTGGGAGCTTTGTAATTGATTCTATTATTTTTTTTAAGTTACCCGTTCCTAACCCAGTATCAATTAAAGCAGCTTTTTTCGTTCCAATTATCAGATAAATTAATATAGGAAATTTATTATCAGTTATATCTTCTTTAATTGAATATAAACTATTTGTTATTTTATTTACTTCATAAATTGACATAATTTTTTACCTCCAGCTAAACAAAGTGGCACCTCACAAAATGTTCTGAATCATTCTCACCTTTAATACATATCATTTCTGCAGACTTTTCTCTGCATAACTCTTTAGAAATAGGGCACCTATTATAATATGCGCACCCACTACCTACTTCTGCAAAATCAATGTCTTCAATTTCCATATAAGTTGTTTCTTCTTTTTCCTCTGTATTAACTTTAGGAATTGTACCTAACAAAGCTTTTGTATAGGGATGTAGAGGGTTATCATATACATTTTCGACCTTTCCAATCTCCATAATTTTTCCAAGATACATTACAGCAACCCTATCGCACATATAATAAATTACATCTAAATTATGTGATATAAAAAGATATGACAAATTTAATTTTTCATGCAAATTCATTAATAAATTTAAAATCTGAGATTGAACTGAAACATCTAATGCAGAAACAGGTTCATCTGCAATTATAAGTTTAGGACTCAACATAAGTGCACTTCCTATGCCTATTCTTTGCCTTTGACCACCACTTAATTCCTGTGGATACCTATCTCTATAACTATTATCAAGCCCCACTAATTCGAGTATTTGATTTACTCTTTTTATTCTATTTTCTTTATTACCTATTTTGTGAATTTTTAAAGGTTCTTCTAAAATCCATCCAATCTTTTTCTTTGGATTTAAAGAACTTAAAGGATCTTGAAAAACTATCTGTACTTTTTTACTTATTTTTTTTGTTTTTTTAACATCCTCCCCAGAGAGTATGATCTCACCTTGAGTATCTTTAGTTAACCCCACAATTGCTCTTGCTAGAGTAGATTTTCCACACCCACTCTCACCAACAAGTCCAAAAATTTCTCCTTTCCTTATTTGAAATGAAATATCATCTAATACTCTCATTGCTTTACTTTTACCAAAAATACTTTCTCTCTGAGTATAATAGATTTTACTTAATTTTTTAAGTTCTAATATAAATTCAGATGATAACATCGTCCATTTCACTCCCTATTTTTGCTTCATAGCACCATACTTTATGATTTGGGCTAAGTTCTACACAGTTTGGGTATTCTACAAAACATTTCTCCTGTGATTTTTCACATCGGGGAGCAAACCCACACCCAAATTTTTTTTCTGTAATTGGAGGAACTTTACCTGGAATATTAGCAAGCACTTTTCCTTTTTTTTCTCTACTTGGTATTGATCCAATTAATCCCTTTGTATATTGATGTATAGGATGAATAAATATATTTCTGGTAGTTCCTTCCTCAATAATATTTCCTGCATACATAACCGCAACATTATCACATATTTGATTAATTACGCCCAAATCATGGGATATGAATAAAATTGTAGTTTTATATTCACGGTTTATATCTTTTAAAAGTTTAAGAATCTGTGCCTGTATTGTAACATCAAGAGCTGTTGTAGGTTCATCTGCAATTATTAGTTTTGGTCTGCAAATAATTGCTATGGCAATCATTACTCTTTGCCGCATTCCACCCGATAATTGATGTGGGTAGCTAATATACAATTCTTTTACCCTTGGTAGACCAACTTTTTTAAGAACATCTAAAACTTTATCTTTAACTTCTCTTTCTTTCATTTTATAATGAATTCGAAGACCTTCTGCTACTTGATTTCCAATAGTCATCAATGGATTAAGTGATGTCATTGGTTCCTGAAAAACCATAGAAATTTCTTTTCCTTGAAGTTTTCTCATTTCCTTTTTACTTATGCCTCTAAGTTCAACCCCATCAAAGATTATACTACCACTATTAATACTAACGCTAGTAGGCAAAAGCCCTGCAAGTGCAAGTGCCGTAAGACTTTTACCACATCCTGATTCCCCAACTAAACCTAATATTTTACCACTTTTTATATTAAATGAAATGCCATTCACTGCATTATTAATTTCATTCGTACTTTCTATCCCAATTGAAAGATTTACCACACTAAGCATAGTATCAGACATTTTTATCACCTCTCCTTAAGCAATCATTAACCAAATTTTCTTCTTAATCCCTCACTGATAAAATTAAAACCGAGAACTGTTATTATTATAATTATTCCCGGTGCAATAGCATACCAAGGAGCATTAAATAAATAACTCTGTGATTCAGATAACATTCTCCCCCAACTTGGATCCGGGGGTTGTACTCCAAAACCTAAGAAGCTCATACTTGCTTCAGCTAAAATAGCATTAGAAAAGCCTATAGTTATTGCTGATAATAATGCTGGATATATATTTGGTAAAATATGCACAAACATAATTCTAAAAGGACTTGCCCCAAATACCTTTGCACTTTTAGCAAATTCCAATTCCTTAACCTGCAAAAATCCACTCCTTGTTATTCTTGAATAACTAGGAATAAAAATAATTCCTAGCGCCAAGATTATTTGATATTTTCCTTGTCCTAAAACTGTCACCAAAACTAAAGCCAGTAATATACCTGGAAAGGCTGTTAATGCGTCATTCATTCTCATTATTAGCTCATCAATCCACCCCCCAGTGTATCCAGCAATTGCTCCAAATAACACTCCAAAAAAAACTCCAAATACTACAGTACTAGTCCCTACAAATAAAGTAGTTTTTGTACCTGTAATAATTCTGCTTAATATATCTCTGCCAAAATTATCTGTTCCTAATAAATGTCTTAAGTTAGGTGACTGAAACTTCTCCAATACGCTCATTTTATTAGGATCAAATGGAGTATAAAAGAAGCCAATTATCATCAATACTAGTATAAATGCAGTTAAAATGAGACCTACAACCAAGTTCCAATTAATATGTTTTTTCATATACACCTCAAAAATAATAAATTTATCTTATTCTAATTCGTGGATCAATTACCTGATACAAGATATCAACTAGAAAATTAATAAATACCACAATAAAAGCAAAATAGATAACCAAATCCTGCGTCAAAGGGAAATCTCTTGTGGAAATAGCCATTATTAAAATGCTACCTATTCCTGGCACACCAAATAGTTGCTCAATTATTATGCTTACTCCTAAGATTTCCGAAATAATCATACCCATTAAAGTTATTATAGTTATTAATGAGTTCTTCAATATGTGTCTATATAAAATTTTATTTTCACTATTACCTTTGCTATAAGCTGTTCTTACATAATCTTGTTTCATTTGTTGAATTACAGATGCTCTTAAAAACTTTACTACAATGGAAATATTAGGTAAAGCTATCGCTATAGCTGGCATAATCATATATTTTAGAAATCCAATAAAATCTTGATTATAATCCACATATCTCCCTGGCGAAAAAAATTTCAAAATTACACCAAATAATATCATTAAAATGATACCCAAAAAGAAGGAGGGTATTGCCATATTAATTTGACAAACAACAGTTATTACTGTATCGATAACAGTCCCTTCCTTTTTTGCTGTAAAAATTCCTAGTGGTATAGCTACTATAAAAATAATGAGGAGTGACATGATTGTCAATGAAAATGTCACAGGAATCCTTTTTGTTACTAAATCTTTAACTGGTTCAGCAAAACGTATAGATTTACCTAGATCACCTTTCACAAAATTTTCTATCCAACTTACATACCTTTTTGGTAAACTTTCATTCAATCCAAGTTCCTGCCTTAAAGCTACAATCTTCTGAGGTGAGGCATCTGTTCCAAGCATAACTAAAGCTGGATCTCCAGGTAAAACATTAAATGCAAGAAAGGTGATCCCTGAAACCAGTATTAAAGTCACTATTAATGTTACTATTCTTTTTAAAATATATCTCATTAATAATCACCTTCCCCTCTATAATTTAAACTAATCATTTAGTATAGTATATTAATGACAGATCTTGAACATATAGTGGATAGAATTTATATCCCCCTAGTCCTTTCTTAAGTACCACTGTTTTTAATTGATCCTGAATATATACAGAAGCTGCGTCTTTATTCAAAATTGTTTGAAGTTGCTTATAGTCCTCAACTTTTTTTACATCATTAGTTTCATTAGTAGCATTGTTTAATATAGAATCATATTGTGGGTTTTTATAGTTTACAAAATTACTTGGATCAGTTGATAAATATCTTCCCAATAAGGCTTTAGGTGACAAATATGATGAGTCCAAACTAATGACTGTAGAATCATATTGTCTTCCTGTATAGACCTTTTCAAGCCAAGTACCCCATTCAACCTTCTTAATTGTTGCCTTAACATTAATTTCTTTTAACTGCTCAACAATTACTTGAGCGGTGTCAACGTGATACTGATAATTAGAGGGAACAGTAATTGTGGTTTCGAACCCATTTGGATACCCAGCTGCTTTTAGTAATTCCTTAGCTTTAGTAATATTTTTGTTGTATGTTTTTTCTAGACCAGGTTGGAAATATTTCTTGAAGCTTGAGAAAAAATTTGTGCCTGCACGGTTTCCAATTCCACTTGCAACTGTATCTATAATAGATTGAGAATCTATAGCATAGTATAAAGCCTGCCTTACCCTTACATCATTAAAAGGTTTTACAGCATTATTTAACGCAAGCAATTGTATTAAGTTAGCACTTCCAGTTAGAAGGTTATAATTCCCTGCTAATTGATCTGCTTGTTCCTTAGTTATAAAAGCTGTATCTATAGTTCCTGCTTTTAGTTCTAAAAGTGTTGCATTTGCGTCAGATGAAATTTTATACGTAACTTTATCAAGGTGAGGCAATCCTTTTTGCCAGTAATCCGCATTTTTAACAAGTTCAATCTTTTGTTGTTTAGAATATTCAACAAATTTAAAAGGACCTGTACCAATTGGTTTTGTACCTGACTCTTTGTAATCTTTTGGAATAATTGCTGTTGTAAGATATGGAAGGAAATCTGTATCAGCTTTTGTTAAATTCACTTCTACTGTAGAAGGATCCTTAATGCTAACAGATTTAACATTTGCAAGCTCCGGTTGAAGTGGCTTCCCTGTTATTTTACCTGCGGCTCTGTCTATAGAGTATTTAATATCATCAACAGTAACAGCATTTCCATTGTGAAATTTTATTCCTTTTCTCAATTCAAAAGTGTATTTTAGAGCATCCTTTGAAATTTTATAGCTACTTGAAACTGCTGGTATTAAATTACCATTTTCATCCGGTTTAACAAGTCCTTCAAATATATTAAAAAGAACTGACCTAGTGTCCGCTGCAACCGCTAAGTATGGATCTAAAAAGTCTGGTTCACTAGTTGATAAGACAAGCGCTCCTCCTCCCTTGATATTTCCATTTGTCTTGCTTGAATCTGCAGTTTTTGTTTCAGTAGTACTTACAGTGCTAGATTTATTGCTACAACCCACAAATGACAGTAAAATCATAGTACTAGTAAGCAATACCAAGGTTCCCAAACTTTTTTTCTTCTTTATCATTTAATACCACTCCTCAATGTGATTATTGATTATAATCTTGGCAAGTAATTTTAAGCAGTTCAGATTATTAAAAAGCAACCTTCTTTGCTTAAGAGAAGGTTGCTTTTTAATAGTCACTTTATCTAATTAGTTTTATAGGTTTACCACCTTCGCTATAGCGCTCTTTTCGCGATCTAAAAATTTAACAGTTTTTGCATTAACCTTATAAATCAATGTTCCTGAAGTATCTAGTTCATTTTCATCTGCGATTTTCTTTAATTTAGGGTGACGTACACTTATAGCATCAACAGCTTTATTAATTTCCTCTTTATTCTCAATCACTTTTGCGATACCAGTCACAGAAAGATTTGTAAATGATCCAAAATCTTGACCCTCATTTTGAAAGAAAACAGTAACATTAGGATTTTCACCGATGTTTTTAACCTTCTCTGTATCTTTATTTGTGGCAAAATAAAGATTAACCCCGTCGCTAGCAAACCCTCTTATTACTCTTAATTTGGGAATATTATCTTTCCCCGTGGTAGCTAATATCCCTAATTGTGAACTTTCAATATACCATTTAGCATCATCAATTACATTACTCATTTTAATCTCTCCTCACATATTTATTTTTTATTAAATCAATTATAGTCGTTCTTCATCCTGAAAAACTGTTGTTGATAAATATCTTTCTCCCGTATCTGGCAATAAAACCACAATAATTTTATCCTTGTTCTCACTTCTTTTTGCTATTTGAGTAGCAGCAAAAGTTGCCGCCCCTGAAGATATTCCAACCAATAGTCCTTCAATTCTAGCTAAATCCCTAGTCGTCCTAAACGCCTCTTCATTCTTAACTTTATAAATTTCATCAATTATCTCTTTATTGTATACTTTTGGCACAAATCCAGCACCAATACCTTGAATTTTATGAGGACCTGAAACTCCACCGGATAATACTGGTGAATCAAATGGTTCAACTGCTATAATTTTAATATTCGGATTATTTTTCTTTAAGCCTTCACCTACTCCTGTAATTGTTCCTCCTGTACCAACCCCTGCTACAAAAATATCTACTTTCCCATCAGTGTCATTCCATATTTCCTGCGCTGTAGTCTTCCTATGAATTTCTGGATTTGATTCATTTTCAAATTGTTGAGGTATAAAAGAATTTTTTGTTAGAGCTGAAAGCTCTTCAGCTTTTCTAATAGCACCCTTCATACCATCTTTTCCTGGGGTTAATACTAATTCTGCACCAAGGGCTTTAAGTACACTTCTTCTTTCGATACTCATTGTCTCTGGCATCGTAAGTATTAATTTATATTTTTTTGAAGCTGCTACAAATGCCAAAGCAATACCTGTGTTACCACTAGTAGGCTCTATAATTACAGTATCTTTATTAATTAACCCCTTTTGTTCTGCATCCACGATCATTGAATAACCTATTCTATCTTTTACACTTCCACCAGGATTAAAGTACTCAAGTTTTGCAACTACTTTCCCCTGAATCCCTTTTTCAATGTTATAATCTGTAAGTTCTAAAAGTGGCGTATTACCTATTAAATCAGTTAATTTTTTAGCGATCTTTGCCATTATATTTCCTCCTTCTACCAGCTTATTTTTAATTCTATTTATCAAAATTGAATCCTTTTAAAAAGGATTCAATTTTTTATAAAATCAGCGTTTCCCCACCTATTTAAGATTTACTTTGTGTATATTTTTACCAATACATTATTATTATAAATTCCCAGCGGCTTTTGTTCCTATTACTCCAGTTTCTAAATCAAGCAATGTATCTGCCCATTTGGCTGCCCAATCTCTTAGCTCCTGCACTCCAAGTGGTGAAGGTGTTTTTGACTCTACATGTTCATTAATTTTCGTTGCAAGCCTATTATAAATCTTAGCTTGTTCTGAATTCGGTGCATTCTCAATTGTGGTTTTACCATGAAGTTCACTTTGCGTTACTGTAATAGATCTAGGCACATATTCCATTATTTGAGTATTTGTTACTCTTGCAAAATCATCAACTATGTCCTTTGCATAAGGTGTATTAATTGAATTTGCTATAATACCACCAAGCAATGCTCCACCCGACTTAGAGTATTTCTGAATCCCCTTAAATAGATTATTTGATGCATATACTGACATGAAATCTGATGACGATACTGTAAATACATGTTCTGCTATTCCTTCTCTTATTGGAACTGCAAATCCTCCGCAAACAACATCTCCTAGAACATCATATATAACATAATCTAAATCAAGTTCTTCAAATACTCTTTGCTGCTTAAATAATTGAACTGCAGTTATAATTCCTCGCCCTGCGCAACCAACTCCTGGAGCGGGACCCCCTGCTTCAACACAATAAATCCCATTAAAGCCTCGAAATAATACCTCATGCGCCTTTACTGAATTTTTTTCCCTTAGAGTATCTAATACAGTAGGAATATAATCTCCACCTCTTAAAGTATTTGTAGAATCACTTTTAGGGTCACAACCAAATTGCAGTACCTTATAACCTTGTTTTGATAATGCTGCACTAATATTTGAAGTTGTAGTCGACTTACCAATACCACCCTTACCGTATATTGCGATTTGTTTAATTTTCTTTGCCATTTTCTTCACTCCCATTTCTATAAATTTATACTTAAAAGAGGCCATATTCCACCAATAATGGAATATAGCCTCTAGTTTTTCTAGTCAGCATATTAAAATAAAATACTCAATAGTAGTCTAGGTTTTCAAGCAAACCCTAGTATTCATATCGGTTATATTACTATTTTTTTATTATAGCCCCTATTCTATTTATTGTCAACTCTTTACTTAATTAAAATATTAAATTTCCTGCCAAAACTGTATTGATATGAAACCGAAGACCTTAAGCAGTTCCAGAAAGGGCAGTAGTGTATATTTTTTCTATAAGTGAAAGAGCACCTCGATAGCCTACATATGATCTTGAAATTACCACTTCATAAGATGCCGGAAAGGTAACTTCCACTACACTGCCATGTAGCTCTTTAGAAATATCTCTTTCCACTTTGACCACAATAACTGGAGGAATATGCCGACTTAATAGTTTATATCAAAATGAATAAGAATTAAAATAATTGTCAAAACTTATAAATAGATTCATAATTACTTGGCGCCAATTAATAAAATACATTTAGCGATTATGAAAGTAATTTCTAAGCCTGATGATGAGATATACTCAAGTCAGGCATGTTTTTCATCTAAATGCCTGCTCTAAATCATCTATCAAATCTTTAGCATCTTCTATACCCACAGACAATCTTAGTAGCTTATTATCCACACCTAATTTTTCACGCATTTCCTCTGGAATTGCTCCATGGGTCTGTATACAGGGATAAGTTAGAAGGCTTTCAACCCCCCCTAAACTCTCTGCAAATAGGATTAGTTTTAAATTGTTTAATATATTTGGTGCATCCTCGGCGTTTATTAGACTAAACGAAATCATTCCACCAAATCCTGTCGTTTGTTTTTTAGATATTTCAAAACCATCACTATTTTCATCACCAACATAATATAATTTTTCAATCTTCTTATGATATTTCAGAAATTCAAAAATTTCAAAGGCATTTGTTTGTTGTTTTTCCATTCTAATTCCCAAGGTTTTAATACTTCGCAGGGTAAGCCAGCTATCAAATGGTGATAACATGCCTCCTTCAGACATTGCTAGCAAAAAAATAGGTTCAATTAAGCTTTCATTTGCAGCTACAATAAATCCAGACATTATATCGTTATGCCCTCCAATATATTTTGTCCCACTATGAATAACAATATCTGCACCAAAATCAATTGGTTTTTGAAAATATGGCGACAAAAATGTGTTATCTACAATTAATAATCCACTATTTTCTTTTATTATATTAGAAATTGCACGTAAATCTGTAACCTTCATCATAGGATTCGATGGTGTTTCAACAAAAACATATTTTGTATTTGACTTAATTGCTCTTTTTACTACTTGTATATCGCTTGTATCAATATATTCAAATTCAATACCATATACACCATAAATATCAGTAAACAAACGATAAGTTCCTCCGTATAAGTCTTCCGAAACTAATATATGTTCACCAGGCTTAAACAATTTTGCAACTGTAGAAATTGCTGCCATCCCACTAGAAAACGCCCATGCCTTTTTACCATTTTCAAGCATTGCAATTGTATTTTCAAGTTCTAAACGTGTTGGATTACCATATCTACTATACCCAAATCCTGTAGTTTGATCATACCCAGGATGAGCAAATAAAGTACTTTGATAAATAGGAGTATTCACAGCTCCTGTTTGTTTGTCAATACCTGAATATCCCCTCACTATCTTGGTATTTTCTCTAAAACGAAAGGCCTCTGTTTCTTTATCAATTCCCATATAACCTTTCGCCATTTTTATCATTTTTTCCTTATTACTCTCGTCCATGTAAACCTCCCTCTTTAAAAGTCAAATATAGAATTCAATTTATTTACAATTCGTTTTGTTTTGATAGGATAAATGGATCTTTCTGATCTAACCACCATTGTTTATAGGGTAATTTTGTATGGGCTGCAATATTTAAATGAAACTTTCTATGTGCCAAAATATTTAAAATGGTTTCACCTAAGTTAAGTATTCCTTGATATCCTAAAGCATGGTGTTCATCACCAAGTGGAGCAGCTGGTATACCCATATGTGATGCCAGTGGAGCAAGCCCATTATGCCTAATAAGAATGAAATCCGGATGTACCCTATTAAGTAATCCATAAAATTGATATTGCTGACGGCTACTTACACTAAAATTAGCCACATCTCCAGATTCATCCACCATAAATTCAAGAGAATTTTTACGAGAATCTGGAGTATCTAAAAGTGGATCTTGGCTATCATAAATCGGATCATGGTGAAATACAAGAGATCCATTTACCTCAACTCCCAGTTCACGAAGCACAGAAATTAATCCATGTGCATAAGACGAACCTGTAGCTACATAACCTTTTTTGCCTTTAAGAAGTTTTCTTAGTTCTTCAAGGCGAGGAGCTATTCTCGCATGTTCCCTTTTGATATAAATTTCTGCTTTTTCCTCAGTATGAGTTACACGCGCAAGTTCACGAAGCCAAGCATCAGTTCCAGCAAATCCATAGGGTTGAGGAGACTTAATTTCAGGAACTCCAAATTCCTGTTCAAGTCCTGCTGCCAAGTACGAAGACAGTGTGTGGCAAAAGCTTACGGTAGCTGCAGCTGCAGACATTTTTGCTAGCTCATCAATAGTCGCTAAATCAATTACGTAATTAACCCTAAGTCCTAATTCCGCAAGCATTGAAGTGAATACGTCACTACCCCATAAATTAATTACATTTACCAAATCTTTTTGCTTCTTAGGATTCTTGCTAACAATTTGTCTCAAAATGCCATGTTGCACGGCATCAAACCCTGTACTCCAATGATTGGATTTAAAACCCTCACAATGAATAGGAATGACTGGAATTTCAAGTTCTCTCTCTAGTTTAGCGGCGGTGCTATCTACATCATCACCTATAATACCAGTAGCACAAGAAGTTCCTATAAAAATGGTCTTAGGCTTATGCCTGTTCCATGCGTCCCTTATAGATTGTTCAAGTTTTGCGATTCCTCCGAACACCATGTCCGATTCTTGAAGATTAGTACTAATAACTTTAATATTTTCAACAGGCAAATTACGCATTGCAAGGGCATTACGAAATTTAGAGTTGTAAACTACTTGGCTAGCACCACACCCAATAGGTGAGTGTTGTATAAGTACAGCTTCACGAACATTTCCTGCCTGATTTTCAACCATCATCTCACTACATGAGACTCCTTGAGTAAATGGCCCCCTAGATTCGCATAACCTTTCTCCGTTATTTGCTCCACACCCATTACATATAGTGGAGGATTCCTCTAAAAGCTTTGAAGCACTTCCATTATCCCAAGCAATTATAGTCCCCAGTCGTTGCTCACGATTTTCAACAACTGGTGTACTAAGATTAATTTTCATAATTACATTTCCCTCCTAAATAAAATCAAACTAAATTACGATTTGTTTTTTCTTTATGTTAAAATAATAATTACTTTATATATTACGTCTTTTAATTTAAGCTATATTGCATACTCTAAAACTACTGAATATATATCTTCTAATAATCTTAAACCACCCTGATAACCAACATAAGAACGATCTAATACCAATCTTTCAGTTACTGGCATTGATATTCCTACATAGTGGCCATTTAATTCTTTAGCAATAGTTTTATCCCAATTACTACCTAAAACTATTGGCCTACCTGGAAAGTAGGTATTCCTCAATTCTTCATGGATTTTACCACCATCAGTAGTAAATTCAACCTCTGCACTTATTCCATATTTATAATCTTTAAATAACTCTTTTACTAAATCTTGATATTCCTCTGGAGTATCCTCAACAATATATTGTTTTGATGGAAATAGCCCCATATCATTAACAAGGAATCTTGAAGCTGCCAAAGCGTAATTACTATCAGCAATTATTACAAACCTTCTTCCAACTTCACGAGTCTCAAGTAATATATCTGCTATACGTTCAATAAAGTAATAAAATTCATCTTCATGTTTTTTAATAACTGATTCAATTAAATCAAGGTCAACTCCAGCAAATTGTCCAACAGTTCTTAAAAATTTACCTGTTTCATATGGTCCAATTGGAAATACAGGATAATGCAGATAAGGCGTACCAAATTTTTCTTCTAAGGACTTAATATTTTTAAGCCCAACCCAAGGTGATACAAGTAAATTAAAAGAAGCACTTGGGATTTTGTCTAATGCCTTTATACCATTTCCTGGTCCAAAGATCACATTTGGTATTAATCCTATTTCAGATAATAAAACTCCTAATTGTTTCAAATTTCCATACCAGAACGGATCATAAACAGGAACTGTAGCCCATATATTTACTAATTTAGCTATAGTAGGTGCTGGTTTTAAGTATTGGTCAATAATTGCTTGAATTACAAGCTCATGTCCCAAAATATTATTCCCTTTAAATCCTGCAGTTTCAGCATATATTACAGGTTTTTCACTTCCTTTAAATCCACTCACTACTTCGCGTAGATCATCACCTACAATCTCTGTAACACAACCACTTAAAACAACAAAAAAATCAGCATCTAATACTTTAGTTGAATTCTCTATAGTTTCTCTTAGTTTATCTTCACCTCCAAATATAACTTCTTTTTCGCTTATATTGGTAGAAGGATATATCTGAGGCGATATGTATCCTGAAGACTGTCCTCCATTTGAAGTGGCAAGAGCTGCGGCAAGCTTCGCACCACATCCTGGTCCTGCATGAAGAATTGGTACTGCACGTTCTATAACTTGCACTGTTTGTGCTGCGCCTAGAGCACACACATACCTTGGTTGATCTATTATGTCAGGCATTTACTTTTTCCTCCTCGCTTTTAAGAAATACTGAGTGATTCTGTTTTAACCACCAATCTGTATATGGTAATTTAGAATGATCCCTTAAACTGTTTGCAAGACTTCTATTTGTAACTGTATCTAAAATTTGATATGCAAAGTTTAAAATCCCATCATACCCAAACGCGGTATATTCATCACCTACAAAAATTGAAGCCGTTCCTTGTTTCATTGCCCAAACTGTGGTACCAGGATGACGAGATAAATATATATCTGGTTTTAAAGTTTGAAGAATATTCATTACCTCATAATTTTGCTGGTCACTAACACTAAATGGTACATCGTCTGCCAAGTTGTCAATTAAATACTGGTATTCAGCTGCTTCTCTGCCATGATCATATTGAGGATCTAAATGCCAAGCCGATGCCCATAACACCTTAATTCCAAGCTCATCAAGCACACGAATATAGTTCAAAGTAAATCCTGGCCCCATACCAATAACAGCTTTAAGCCCTTTTAATTTTTTCTTTACTTCCTCAAGTTCTGGAGCAATTCTTAAACGCTCCTTTGCTATATATTCCTCTACTTCCTTTTCTTTATCTATTGCTTTGCCTAGTCCTCTTATCCATTCTTCATATCCTGCTATTCCATGTGGATGAAGTGTTCGTACATAAGGGACTCCATATTGCTCCTCAAGCCCATTCCCAAGATAAGTTCCAAGAGTACCACATATAGAAACCGTTGCTATAGATTCTGATATTTTTGATAGCCTTTCAACAGTTACTCCACGAGGAATAAACAATGGTTCAACATCAAATTTTGCAAATATTTCAGTTATTTTTTTTCTCTCACTCCCAAAGAAATTTATAAAATTAACCACATTTGTTTTCTTCTCAGGTGGTTTAACAATTCCGGTGAGTATTGCATGAAATGCGGCATCAAACCCAGATGCCCAAATTTTAGTTTTAAAACCTTCACAAAATACTGGAATTACAGGAATGGGTAATTCTTCTGTAAGCTCATCAACAGTGCTCGTTATATCCTCACCTATAACTCCTGATACACAAGAAGTTGAGACAAATATTGCTTTGGGCCTATACCTTTCATATGTTTTAATTACAGTATCCTTAAGTTTTTGAGTTGCTCCAAATATTGTATCCTGCTCATTCATATCCGTACTGACAAAAACTATATTACGCTCATCTATTCCCTGTTCTCTAATCATTGCTTTAAAAACACTATTACCACCTATTGCTCCTGCAGTGCACCCAATAGGTGCATGATTCACTTGAACAGCATCTATAATTCCAGAAACTGTACCTTGAGCACAACCCGCATTACAAAGTGTACCTTGATTAAAACATCTTTCACCATTACATAAATTACCTCCACCCAGTCTTTTACTTATATCCTTTATGCTTCCACAATAGCCTGTGATTGACCCTAGACGATTTTCCCTTGTTTGAGCTTCCGCTACGTCAAGATTTATTGTCATATTCATTCCTCCAATAATATTATACTTAAAAAAGGCCATATACCACTCATAGTGGAATATGGCCTCTAGTTTCTCTAGTCAGCGTATTCAAAATATATTAACTTATTAAATATTTAATATAGTTTAGTTTTTAGCCGTGTGAAAAGGTCTCAAGATGTTTATTTGTTCCGTAAAGCTTACTTGAAAGATCTTCTTTACCTGGTATTCCACATGCATCTGCGCGGCAGTGTTTGCAATGCCTAAACACATCAATGTGTTTTTCAGCTAAGATTCTTGCCTCATCTAATTGTTCACAGGTTGGAGCAGGTATATGACTTAAATCATGTTGAGGTATAAGTGGTATAATATTATATAAAGTTGCACCAGCAGCTTTAACTGTTTTTGCTATCTCTTCAATATGATCATCATTAATGCCTGGTAATAATACAGAGTTTATCTTAACTATCACTCCAAGTTTACTTATAGCTTCTATACCTTTTAGTTGATTCACAATAAGTATTTCAGCTGCCTCTTCTCCATAATATTTTTTACCTTCATAGACTATATAAGATATAATTTGGCTCTGAATGTATGGATCAACAGCATTTACAGTTACCGTAACAGTTCTTACTCCTGCATCATAAAGATCCTGTGCATGCTTATATAACAATAATCCATTAGTACTAAGGCATTTTATTAAGTCTGGATATGCCGCATCGACAAACTTAAAGGTTTCAATTGCCTGAGTTGTAGCCAATGTATCCCCTGGTCCTGCAATTCCTACTACAGTTATTTGTGGGCAAAGCTCCAATGCTTTTTTTACGGTTGCAACTGCATCCTCTGGAGCTAAAATACCATTTGCAACTCCCGGTCTATCTTCATCACTATTACAATCTCTTTTGCAAAATTTACACTGTATATTGCAAGCCGGACTAACTGGAAGATGAACCCTCCCAAAGTTTGCATTAGCTTCTCCTCCCAGACATGGATGCAATTTTGCAAGATGAGCAAAATTTTCGTTTTTAATACTATCGACGTTCGCCATTGACTTCTCCCCCTTAGATAATTAGATATTATTTACATTAATAAAAAATATATATTACAAATTAAATTGTATAATTCCAATCTGGAACTATTCTCTTCAAAAATTGCTTTGTTCGTTCTTCCTTGGGATTTTGGAATATCTCCTTAGGTGTACCTTCTTCTACCACCACACCACCCTCCATAAATATCACTCTGCTTGCAATATCATAGGCAAAGGACATTTCATGAGTAACCACTACCATTGTAATTCCTTCTTTTGCAACCTTTTTCATTACGGAAAGAACTTCACCTACTAGCTCAGGATCCAGAGCTGATGTAGGCTCGTCGAAAAGAATCACTTCAGGATTAAGAGCAAGTGCACGAGCTATACCAACACGTTGCTGCTGCCCTCCCGAAATTTGAGATGGATATGCATCATACTTATCCGTAAGTCCTACCTTATCAAGCATTTTTCTACTAATTTCCTCCGCTTCTTTTTTAGGAACTTTTCTAGCAGTTATCAAACCTTCCTTTACATTTTCAAGAACTGTCTTATTATTAAAAAGGTTATATGTCTGGAAAACCATAGCTGTCTTTCTACGAATAGATAATATATCTTTTTTTGTTGCATGCTTAAATTTTACATTAGTTTCACCTATGGTTATTTCACCTGAATCTGCTTTTTCCAAGAAATTGATACATCTTAGAAGCGTGGTTTTGCCTGAACCACTGGGACCTAATATTACTACAACTTCACCCTTTTCAACTTGAACATCAACACCTTTTAGAACTTCGTTTTTACCAAACGCTTTGTATATTCCTTTTACTTCTATCAAAGTGCTACCTCCTTACTATGTTTTTCAAAATATTTTCAAGCATCATTGTACATTTAAATCAAATAAAATCCGCCTATAGGCTAGCTATAGGCGGATATTTTCCTATTAGCTTCCCATCTTCAAGGTTTAAACCTACTGGAATTAGCACCTATGAATTAAATTCAGGTTGCCGGGTTTCACAGGGCCAGTCCCTCCACCACTCTTAATAAGAAGTTTTTATTTAGTTTTAAATTAAATAATACAATAAGTCTTAATTATTTTAAAATTTTTTTTAAGCTACTAATGAGTAAATATTAGATGCAATACCTAGTATTCGTATATGTTTATTTTGCGTTGTTATAATCATAATGCTATTTTAATATAATGTCAAGCATCTTATTAAAAAGAAGCATCAAAATATTTATGTGTAAACTCAACGAAGAGGGCAACAGATATTGCCAAACTATCTTCATGTATATTAAATTTTTCGTGATGAAGAGGATATATTTTATTATGTTCACCATTCTCTTCATTTTCTGTTGATGCAATACCTACCTTTGCATAAAAAGCTGGTGCCACAGTGTTAAATACAGCGAAATCGTCTGTGCCCATTTCCACGGGCAGTTGAACTATTGCTTTTTCAGAAAGTATTGCCTTTGCAGCAGAAACCGCAACGTTGTAAAGTGACCCGTCATTAATAACTATTGGAGTTACATATTCGCACTCCACTTCAGCCTTAACTCTGAAAGCGGTTGCTACATCTTTGGCTACTCGTTTTACTGCCTCTGATACTTTTTTCCTTGATTCTTCAGTTACTACCCTCACAGTTCCAGATAAAAATGCTTTATTTGCTATAATATTAGATCTAGTTCCTGCATTAAAGGTTCCAATCGTAATTACAGTTGGCTCCACTGGATCTGATTCCCTAGAAACAATCTGCTGAAGAGATTGAACAATAGCACTACCTGCAAAGATAGCATCAATCGCCTCATTAGGACGTGCCCCATGGCCACTTTGACCAGTAAGTTCTATTTTGAGGCTATTTGCTCCCGCCATTATAATACCACTTACCAAAGAAACTTGTCCTGTCTTAAGCCTATGGGTAACGTGAAGGCCAAAGAAAGCATTTACGTCACTAACTAAACCACTTTTTATTATTAAATCTGCACCATAGCCAATTTCCTCGGCCGGTTGAAATATTAGTTTTATTGTACCTTTAAGGTGCTCTTTTTCCTTTTGAAGTATTCTCGCTGCAGTTATCAGGGAGGATATATGCCCATCATGACCACAAGCATGCATTAATCCCTCATTTAGGGACTTATAGGAAACTTCATTTTTTTCTTGAATTTCAAGAGCATCAATATCAGCCCTAAGCCCAATAACAGGACCTTTTTCTTCACCCTTAATTACACCTACTATTCCAGTTTCTCCAACAGAATCATATTTGATGCCTAGCTTTTTTAACTCTTCTTTTATTTTATCACTGGTTTTATATTCCTTTAAACTTGGCTCCGGATGTTGGTGAAACCATCGCCTAAGTGCAACAGTATCCTCATTTAAATTATAGGCAATTTTCAGTACCTCATTGTTACTACCTTTATTAAGCATAGTTTCTTAACCAACCTTTCATTTTTGAGAATTTAAAGCATCTGCATATTTTTTATCCCAAGCTGGAATTGCTGCACCCTTATAAATTTGGGTAATTAACTTTGCAATTTCGTCCGATTGGTATGCGGCAACTATTTTCTTATATATTTCTTTGTCCTTATCCTTAGTTCTGGCAACAATAATATTAATATATGGTTTCTTGTTCGCATCCGTTAAATTAATTTTATCCTTATATATCGGGTCTTTAGTTGGGTCAAGTCCTGCATCTACAGCAAAACCACAGTTTATTACTGCAGCATCAACATCACCTAAGGAACGTGGTATCTGTGCTCCTACAAGCTCCACAAACTTAATATTCTTTGAATTAGAAGTAACATCCTTAAGAGTCGGATTCAAACCAACTCCATCCTTAAGCTTTATTATGCCTGCACTTTCAAGCACATGGAGAGCCCTACCTTCATTTATTGGATCGTTAGGCAACGCAATTTTTGACCCATCCTTTAATTCATTTACGCTTTTTACTTTTTTAGAAAATAAATCCAAAGGCACTATTAAAGTATCTCCTATTGCAGTGAGATCAAGCTTTAAATCACCTTTGTTTTTATTTAGATAAGCATAATGCTGGAAGGCATTGAGATCAATTTCTCCATCTGCTAAAGCTACATTTGGATTTGCTCCATTAGCAAAATTCACTATTTTTATTTTTATATTTTCTTTAGCAAGTTTTTTTTGAATTGCCTCCCATATTCTAGGTTCATCTGAGGTCGTTCCCACTTTTATCTCTGTTACTGGCTTAGCAACTTTTGCACTATTTGATTTACTGCTGCATCCAACGCCAAGGCCTGAAAACAAGCTAATGGTGACTATTAATGTTAAAACTCTACTTAATGATAAATTCTTTTTTTTCATAATATGATTCCCCCCGTATACTTTTTTTAGTACTCTCGGAAACTCTCAAGCCATTGCTAAGTCTAGGTTCATTTTTATGCATATATCAACTTCACCCCAGAATTTCTTCGATATTTATATCTTGCGTATTGC
>Ga0209125_1000201_pt1 | contig 96503 bp, 76 predicted proteins | sample BarGraIncub1131A_FD_184503 | JGI IMG/M metagenome (GOLD analysis project Ga0209125, IMG submission 184503) | Arctic peat soil microbial communities from Barrow, Alaska - Barrow Graham LP Incubations 11-31A (SPAdes) (version 2) | ecosystem: Environmental > Terrestrial > Soil > Wetlands > Peat...
GTATTCATGGCTAATTATTTATTCACCTATTATTTTCACTAACACTCGCTTTTTACGCATTCCATCAAACTCCCCATAGAAAATCTGCTCCCACGGCCCGAAATCCAGCCGACCATTCGTGATGGCCACCACCACTTCCCTACCCATCACCTGCCGTTTCAAATGCGCGTCGCCGTTATCCTCATATCCATTATGCTGATACTGATTGTGAGGCTTTTCCGGAGCAAGTTTTTCAAGCCATTTTTCGAAGTCGGCGTGGAGACCGCTTTCGTCGTCGTTAATAAAAACGCTGGCGGTAATGTGCATAGCATTACAGAGAAGGAGCCCTTCGCGGATTCCTGATTCTTTCAGGCAGTCTTCCACTTGGGTGGTAATGTTGATATACGCACGACGAGTTGCGGTTTGGAAAAAAAGTTCTTTGCGGTATGATTTCATAGTTCTAAAGTTGAATTTCAAATATACCATTTTCTATTAAAAAAACGAATACAAAACCCCCACCAACTACGGTAAAAACGCAGTGATTTTTGGCACGGCCAGACCGAGGCCGACTATGAGAATAAGCGTTAAAAAAACGATACTGTAGAGAGGCGTCAGCTGGCGAGTCTTCCGGCCGCAGGCCTAGCCAAGCGAAGCGCGGCGGCTCGAGCCAGCAGCCGAACGCAGTGTCGTTTTTAGCTTTTCGAATCGGAGGCAACGGGCTGGTTGTGCCAAAAATCACGCAGTGCTCCCAGGCCACATACCCTCTTCAAAATAAAAACCCTCCCCTATTCCGATAACGGCGAATCCTTCTTATACGGCACCCTACTTGATGGCACTTTCGCCGAAGCCGGCAAAACATACGAATCCTGATCGTCAAAAAATATATGCGCATTAAACGCCTGAAGCACCGCATCCTTGGGCAAACCTCCCAGAAAAAAAGCCTCATCCACATCTACACCCCAGCTACGCAAGGTTTTAATAACCCGGATATTCGCCGGATAATCCCTGGCTGTAACGATGGCAATACGCATTAAGTCCTTATCCAGACCACGCTGAATAGCAGACAATAGTTTGATAAACTTTCCAAACGGCCCTTCCTTGAGCGGAATATCTTCGTATCTCGATTCGTTGTCCTGAAATTCAGCCAAACCTTTCTGCTTATAAATCCGTTCAGACTCATCCGAAAAAATCACGGCATCCGCGTCAAAAGCGATTCGAACCGTCTGCTTGTCCGGTGTAAAATTGACAGGCGGAGCATAAATAAGTGCAGCAGCACATTTGCCAGACTCAATAACATCCTGAATGTCTGATTCATACTTTGACAAAAACAAATCCACACTAAACGCCTCAACATATTTTGACAATGAAATGCCAGAAGTAAAAACAGATCGGGTTATTGGCAAATTGTAGTGGCTGATGGAATTTAGAATCCTCAATCCAGTGTCGGGAGAGTTCCGTGACATCACAACCACCTCGATCAGCTTCCGGTCTTTCTGCGTTGCGTTCAGATTCAGCAAAGATTCGATCAGTGGATAAGCTGTCCCTTTTTCCAAAGGAATATTCTCATGCTCAATCTGATATTTCTGGTAGGCCAACACGCCTTCAGTGTCAAAAAGATTGTTTTCCGTTTCCAGATCAAATAAAGCTCTGGAAGAAATTCCGATGACAAGAGTGTCTTTTAGATTTACTGGCATGGTCGTTGATTTTTACAAAGTTAAAAAATAAAACAATTCATTAACTTTGAGAATCAATAATTCCTATATTTACATACAAAACACAAATGTCATGCAAACAGCTGAATCCATCATCCGCCTCCTTGACCTGAAACCCCATCCCGAAGGTGGTTTTTACAAGGAAATATACCGTTCAGACGAAATGCTTCAAAAAGAATCGCTTCCGTCCAGGTATTCAGAGGCACGTTGTTTTTCGACAGGAATTTATTACATGCTGAGACCAGGTGACATTTCCATGATGCACAGGGTAAAATCGGATGAAACATTTCACTTTTATATGGGAGATACCGCTGAAATGTTGAAACTTTACCCGGACGGTACAGGTCAGATCATCGAGATAGGCATCGAACTCGAAAAAGGTATGGAACCTTGCGTCACAGTTGAAAAAGATGTTTGGCAAGGCCTGAGATTGAAGGAAGGAGGCAGCTTTGTGCTGTTCGGTACTACCGTCAGCCCGGGATTTGAGTTTGCCGACTTTGAAGTGGGTGACAGAAAGATTTTGCAGGAGCAATATCCGGATTTCAGTGACAGAATCGGGGAACTAACTAAAAAAGAAAAGTAAAACTGAACTTCATACTATGTAACTTCGTTTTTACTATATTTACATATCTAAAACGAAAGAAAATGAAAAGACAACTTTGGCTTCTTTCTCTGGTGTTTCTACTGGCAACCTTTGTTAACTCAAAAAATCCCGTCAAACTAAAAACCAAAACTATGAGCGTATACAATTTCACCGTCGAAAACAGCAAGGGCGACAAAGTCAACCTTGCCGATTACAAGGGTAAAACCTTGCTCATTGTCAACGTAGCCAGTAAATGTGGCTTTACCAAACAATATAAACCACTAGAAGCTTTGTATGAAAAATACAAGGACAAAGATTTCGTAATTCTGGGCTTTCCATGCAATCAGTTTGCCGGACAGGAACCCGGTTCCAATGAAGAAATCCAGAGTTTCTGTCAACTCAATTACGGAGTGACATTCCCTGTATTTGGAAAATTAAAAGTGAACGGTAAAGAAGCACATCCATTATACGTCTATTTGAAAGAAGAGACAGGTGGTGGTCGCATCATGTGGAATTTCAACAAGTTCCTGATAGATAAAAATGGCAAAATCATCAAACGTTATCTGTCTGGTGATTCATTGGAAAAATTGGAAACAGACATCAACGCTATCTTATAATTTAGAAAATGGAAACCAAAAAATTGAATGTCCTGATTACTGGTTCAACAGGAATGGTTGGTGAAGGCGTTTTGCTCGTTTGCCTGGAAAATCCGGCCATTGAAAAGATAACGGTAGTAAACAGACGAAGCGTAGGAATTACACACCCCAAGCTGACCGAAATCATCCAACCGAATTTCTACGACCTTTCCACCATTGAGGAACGTCTGACCGGTTTTGATGCCTGCTTTTTTTGCCTGGGTATATCGTCCATTGGCGTCGACAAAACGGAATATTACAATACCACCTATACCTTGACCATGCATTTTGGTAAAACCTTGAGCCGGCTGAATCCGGAAATTGTATTCTGCTATGTCGCCGGTGCAGGTACTGATGAAACGGAGAAGAGCAACTTAAGTTGGTCCAGGGTAAAAGGAAAAACCGAAAATGATCTGGAAAAGCTGCCTTTCAAATCAATGTACCGCTATCGTTTTGGTTTTGTCAAACCAGTACCCGGGCAAAAGTACGCCAAATCATTTTATAAGTACATCAACTGGGTGCTCCCAATCGGCAAATTCTTCTTTCCCGAAGGATACAACGCCTTGGAAGAGGTGGGACTTTCCATGATATATGTCACATTGTATGGGAGCGATGAGAAAAAACTCGCAGGCAAAGCCATTACAATGCACGCAGGGTTGATGAAGTCTTGAACGAAACTTAAAAAAATACGCTAATGTTCTCACTCACACATTTGCACCCTATGATTGTGCACTTCCCAATTGCACTGGTAACAATTGGTTTTCTGGCAGAATTACTGTCCGTCTTTATCAAGAAGGAAACCTTCTTGCCAAAGATTAGTTTTACCTTGTTGATTGTGGGCATGCTCACTGCAATAGCGGCAGTATTGGCAGGAGTCTTTTTTACGAACGAGATGTCAGGTGAAGCCGGTGCCGTTCGTAGTACACACGCATTATTCGCTGTTATTACACTGGCGCTCCTGGTTGTGACATCCATACTCAAAAGCCTGCAGTATATTAATGGAATAGTGTCCAATAGTACGAAAATCATGGCTTTTATCTTTTATTTGCTGGCTATTATTTCGGTCAGTATCACCGGATTCCTTGGTGGATCTCTGGTATATAATTACATGATGCCTTTATAATTATTCACTAAAACTTTAAAACATGAAAAAGAGTTTATTTGCATTGTCTATCATTGTATTAATGATCTTTTCAAGTTGTACCAGTCCAAAACCGGTGAAGACCATTGAAAACCTCAAAGCTGGTATTAAAGGAGAAACCACGGCAAGTGCCAAGTATCTGGCTTTTGCCGAAAAAGCAAAATCGGAAGGTTTGGATACCATCGCAAAACTTTTCGTTGCAGCCTCTAAGGCTGAAGGCATTCACGCTGCCAATCATTCAAAAGTACTGGAAGGATTAGGTGTAAAAATGGACGCTTTCACTCCAGAATTTGTAGTGAAGACCACAGAAGAAAACCTACAGGCAGCCATTGATGGTGAAACATATGAACAATCCACCATGTATCCGGCTTTTCTGGAAGCATCCAATGCCGAAAAAGTGGAGAAAGCCACAAAATCTTTTACCTGGGCTATGGACACAGAGAAAAAGCACAAGGAATTCTACACCAAAGCTTTGGCTATGCTGAAAGCACACAACACAGGAAGTCTTTCTTTTGGTTATGCAGTTTGTCCGGTTTGTGGAAACACCTACGAAGCTGCTGCAGTTGATAATGCATGTGCTTTCTGTGGAACACCCAAAGATAAATTTATCATGATCTAACCTCTCTAACGGTTTAAATCCAAAGAAAGCCCCTTCAGACATTTGTCCGGAGGGGCTTTTCATTTAAAATATGCTGCCGCGACTACCTTCTCTTGGTGGTCGTTGTTCTGGTGGATCTCACAGGCGTTGTCTTTTCAGTCTTATCCTGCATCTGTTTTTCAACTTTCACAGGGTTACCGATGGTGCGACCATAGTAGTTGGTATTTTGGGTCTTGTTCGTTTCTGTCGTTTTTGTCTCCGTTGGCTGACGGGTTGAGCGGGTGTTGGTAACGGCTTCAGTGGCTGAACGATTAGTCCTGGTATTGTCATTGGATCTATTTACTGTTGCAGCATCTGATTTTTCTCTCTGCACGCGTGTATTTTCGGCTTTTGCAGCTGCATCTTTTGCTGCATTTTCATTTTCACGCTGCGTACGGGTATTTACATTATTCTGAGTATTGATTTCTTTTTGTTTCGCAAGATCGTCCTTTTGATATTTGAATTGACGGTCTTTACTCAGGTTCCTGTCATCCCATTGACGGGCTCTGTTCCTTTCATTTTCACCCCAATAGATGGCACTCTTGCGATTTTCGTTAAAACCTCTGACATAAGGGATATTGCTGTGATCATAGTAATCACTGTAATAATATCTCGGATAGTGAGAAACATAGTATTGATGGTGTAGCCATGGGCGATAGACTTCCGTACTCAGCACAACGGTAAAGCAGTTATCCAGTTGAAAGTTTGAATACATATATGGAATTGTTCTGGAATAATTCCATTGTCCATCATATAGATAAACAAATTCATCAGCAGACAAGTCATAATAGCATTCAATATCCGGTAAGTAGTAGTATCGCGCACCTGGATAATAGGGAGGTGCCCATTGGGGATTGGTGTATGATGTCCCTTGTATGACGGTAGTAGAAGTGTTGACGGGCGTCATATAGCTCATCGCTGTACACCCTGTAAACAAGGTAGCAGAAAGCAAAAGGAGTGCTAACGCAAATACTTTTAGACTTTTCATCTCGTTCATTATTAAGTGGTTACACTGTCGGCAAGGTGGGGTCCACAAATATCCGGGTGGCTAATTCTTTATCCAGGTGATAAATGCCCTGACCGTCATCTCCAATTAACTTCAGTTGATTAATGATGTCATCAACATTGGTTTCTTCTTCAATTTGCTCATCCACAAACCATTGCAACATACTGACTGTCGCACGGTCTTTTTCAGTTTCGGCAACCTCCAGACAATTGTAAATCATGGCAGTCACTATACATTCATGTTTGTAGGATTCTTCAAAGACTTCCATAATACTGGACCAGCTTGAAGGGACGGCTGCAAGTGGCTCCAATGTCATAATACCCTGACGGCTGAGAACAAAATCGTAGATTTTGAGGGCATGTGCATTTTCTTCCTGATACTGTACGCGCATCCAATTGGCAAAACCTTTCAATCCTTTTTCTTCAAACCAGGCAGCCATAGAAAGATACAAAAAGGCAGACCAAAACTCAGCAGTTACTTGTTTATTGAGTACGTCTTGTACTTTAACTGGTATTTTCATAATTGTATTGGTTTTTGTGAATACTTGATAGAACCAAAGATAAAAAATATTCACGAAAAAGCAACATTAAATAACCTTAAATCCGTAACCTGGCTAGTTGAAAGATTTACTTATCCATCGGTGTCACGACCAAGGGATTCTCAACTGCAAAATGAGCTGCATTCTGAGCTATTTCAGCTTGTTCCTGACTTACACCTTCAGGTATAAAAGTATTTCCAACCACCGATTTTTGGAGCAGCGCTTCATACCAGGTACAAGCAGCAGTATATCTACCGAATTTCAGATCCAGGTGATAACCATCGCGGCAGAAAGTATCCCCGAGAAAGCTGGTACGTCCATTTTGAATGGCCGTACCCGAAGGTATGACCACATCAATAGCGGCTTCTTTGGAAACTTTACTAACAGCAACAACTATGGCATTAAACATTTCCATCTGGTCCTTGTTGTAATTGGCAAATCCTTCATGCGTGGAGTTCTGAGCGTATGCCCAGGTCGCTTGGAATCCAAATCTGACATTGGGATTTTTGGCATGCTGACGAGTCAGGGCTATGAGATTGGTCAAATAGGGAAAAAAGGTTTCAAACTTCCCGGACAGCTGACTGACTTGTTGAAAAGTGATGACATCCCAATTTTCGTCTTCTATGGCTGGAATCAGTCTAAAATGCTCTGTGGTCGTTTTTACACCCTGTACGATTTTCCGATAGGAATACGTGTCAGCATCATGGATAAAGTTGTTGTAATGGGCTTCCAGAGGGCTGCCACCTATATACATCACACCAATCACAAGTGTATCACCACTTGCTGCACCCAACTCCCATAAATTTTGTTCAATGGCATCTTCAGAAAAACTGTTTCCAATGGCTAAGATTTTTAAGTTCCTGGCTTGGATACTGAAGACTACGAACGTCAGTAGGAATAAAAGGGCGCGCTTTTTCATTATAGGATAGGAATCAATTGGGTACAAATTTCAAATTTCAAATCAAAGATATTGATAAATCTTTTTCCTGACACCTTTCATCAAATAAAAAATCCAGCGTAGCATTAAAACTACACTGGATTCCTTTTAATACAAAGTCTGATATCAGCGTTTGCCTGTAGCGATAATCATTTTTCCATGAATGCGCTTCAAATCCTTTTCGGAACTGTTTGCCAGGATGGTATAAAAATAAATACCGTCCGCCAACGATTTGTTTTTCCAGGTGATATTTTGTTTACCACCGGCTATCACAGGAAAGTCCTGAACATCCATAATGGAACCTGTAGCGCTATAAATCATCAATGTCAAACTGGTCGAATTATCCGGAACAGTACAGTCAATGGTTGTACTACTGCTGAACGGATTGGGATAATTACTGGCAGTAGCATTTGTCAATTGAATCTTTTCAACTCCACTTTCTGAAGCCTTGCGTCCAAATAAATCGAATGTAAAGATTCTGGCCGTATTGCCAGTCTGTTGTCCCTTAACAACCAACAGTCTGAACTTCTTGGCGCGCACGGCCGCAACAACACGATTTGTCTTAATAGCTGTATTATTGGTTACTACATCGGCATTGACCCATAAGCCATTTGCATTCATATATTGTAGGGTGTAGGCAGACGATATATTCTCATCACCTTCAATTCCAGCATTCAGAACATTCCACTGACAGACTTCCATTTCTTCATTAAATGTCAATTGTACCCATTTGATCGTAGATTTGTCATCACACCACTTTGTAAATGGATTATTGTCACCTACCATACCTGGAGCCTCGCTCGTTTTAGTAAATCCTGAAGCACTATAGGCATCGGGCGTCAGCTGATAGCCACAGGTTTCACCATCGATAATAGTGGTGTATTTGGGTTCAGGCAGACTGCGAATTTCAGATAAAGGAATAATATCGTCGTTTTTGTTGTCAGACATAGTTGCAGCAAAAACAAAGACGTTGTTGTCATTTGGCAAAGTCAGTGTAGTTGCATTGGCAGGTACAGTAATCACATATTTGAACATGTACAGATATTGATAGGACAAGTTCGTATTGTTTTTATAATCGTGCCTGTGTGTCAATGTCAATGCAGCATTTTCTGCCTTGTAGAAACGAGAGGCAAAAGCGGTACCCCATTGTCCCACATAGTCCGCGAAATATTCAACTTTAACCGGAGTGGCAACGCCATCGACCGTGAAGTTCACAGCTGACCCGGCCGTATTCAGGCTGGCAGCAAGTAGGTACAGTTTGGTCGCATTGTTTCCTTGTGGCAAGGTGACGGTTTGACCTTGACAACGTACTGCATTCATTGCATCGTTGGCACGACTACCCATGGTAAAAGCGATACCCTCAGAAACAACTTGGTTTGCAATAAGCTCAGAGGGATAAACGGAACCGGATGTTGCAAATTGGCCATTTTTTTTATCGGCATCGTTGCTCATCACGTCGGCATTGTATGTCAGCGTAACAGCATTAGAAACGGGAGCAGTAATAGTGGTTGCAGGAGCTGCCAATTTTACAGCAAAGCTCTTGGGCTGAAATTTAGTCAGACTCAAAGTCAGTTTATTTCCACTAAAGGATGCTGCACCCACTTCTTCCTCTACCCCATTCACTTCTTTGGCAGAAACTATGTTTGCAGGAAATTCTATTTCCACATTGTCTTGTGCATTACCTGAAATTTCATACACACGGACAATCATATCATCTGAACTTTCTGCTTTTTTCAAGGCCTTAATGGCCACTTTATTGGAACTCAATTTAGCAAATTCAAAAGATTTGCCAAGCGCTCCTTCGTGCTTTGTTGCCTGATAAGCCAACAGAGGTTGGTTAAGCTTGGATGCTTCCCATTGGGTGTCTTCATTCCATAGTCCCATGTGACGGTAAAAAGAATAGGTAAATTTGTTCAGTCCCATGTCCTGTCTTCCTTCATAGGTATATCCACCTGGTTTTGGAGTATGGATCAAAGACAAACGAAGGGTGTTGTTAGCGGGTTTATCCCATCCATATTTACAATCATTCAGAATAGATATACCATAGGTGTTGTCGGTATTGGTTAAGTCAGCCCATTGATGACCGGCCACTTCATATAAGTCGCTGGTATTGTTTGAACGTTGTACTGCACCGATGGAAGCATCATAAGTTGCTTTTGCATTGCTGGCCTTCAATGAGAAAACAGCTTTTAGCAATCTTTCCTGAGTTTGCCAGTTCACTTCATTGGTGAAATCGATTCTATCAACAGAACCCAAAGAAGTCAACTTGATAAATTGGATAAATTCTGAACCGGCTTTGGTTCTTTTTATTTTCAAGGCCGATCTGAGTGGTCCGTTTTCAGCGATACTCACTTCCACATTTTCGTCAACATATTCTCTGGGAGTTCCTGTGATAACGTCATAAGGAATTTCCCAGGATGGCCATGAGTCAGATTCATCGTAAAGCATAGCCAATCTGATGGGAGCCATTAACAGCTCTTTATTGCTTTGTCTTTTATCCAGAATGGAGGAAACATCACCTTTGGCATTGACAGTAACGAGGTATGCATCATTTTCAATGGTGGTGTTGGTTATTTTCAGCGAACCGGATATTTCGGGTGTACTGGTTTCATTGACACGAACATCATAGGTGGCATAACCCAGGGATGGAACAGTTGCTAAAAAAATGAATGAAACTTTCCCGTTCAGGTACTCTGTAATCTGTACTGGTACTGATTTCCCATCCTTATCAATTATACTAAGGGCCGTTGGTTCGGTAGCAGCAACGATAGAGGCTTCCACAACATCCGACCTTTCAATGGATAAGGGGTTATAAACAACTACTGGAATTCCTGCCACTGTATTTGTAGACAGGTTTCTGGAAATCGATCCGACTGCATCGTTCAATGTCTTTGACAAATCCAGTTGTGTGAGAATATCATCATTATAGGAAAATCCGTAAGCTTCAGGTATTGATGTTCCGGTGATGTCATCGTGGAACTGATGCCATAGAAGTCTGATCCATGACTTACTGATGGTTTCTTGCTGATATTTCAGTCCACCTAGCCAGTCGGCTGCAAAAGAGGACTTTTCAGTAGCATCCGCCAATAATTCATTCTTGCGGTTCCAATATTTACGGATAGCTTGAGAGGTATAGCAACCGGTACCATGAGTCCTCATTGGCAGTTCATGATCAATGATCGGGAGGCTTTCCTTATATTTATCCATTTCAGCAAAAGCTAAATCAGGCGTAACCATTCTTACATTTACCGGGCCTGTACTGGCCATGCTTTGATCCAGCCATTTGGCTGTTTCAGTATTTACACCGCCTCCACGGTCGCCGGTTCCTACATATTTATAGGTTGCAGCCATGCCATAGGTATTTTTATTGGCATTAACTTCACTCATCATCTCTGAGTCATAAGACATATCCTTATAAAACACGTCTTGATTGGTATAGCTTCCAGGTTTCAGAATGACATAGATTTCAGAACCGTCAACACCTTTCCATCTGCCAAAAGGGGGAAGGTCGTCGTAATTATAAGCCGAACCCCAGGACAATTTCTGAGAATGGAATCCGGTTACGCCGCAATGTTTGCCCAAAGTTGGCAATGTGGCAGGAAAACCAAAACAGTCTGGTAACATGATGTCAGATCCTCCTTTCAGACCAAATTCTTTTTGATAGAATTTTTGGCCATAAAGGAAATTGCGGATAATGGATTCAGCTGATGGCACCATGACGTCATTTGCATCAACAGATCCGCCACTGACGTGCCAATTTCCTTTAGCTATATACTCTTTTAGTTTGGTATATTCAGTAGGATAATATTCTTTCATCCACATATACTTGATGGCTCCCTCAAAATTAAAATGGTAGCTTGGGTATGCTTCAAATAAAGCGAAGTTTTGATTCAGAGTATTTGGTATGTATTCATCAATGGTGTTCTTGACAGTCCAGTTCCATTGCGTATCCATGTGCGCGTTGGAAATAAAATCGAGGTTACCGACCGTTATTTTTGGTTTTGTCGTATCATAAGCTGAAATACCAAATATAATAGCATAGGAACCACCTGTATTTGTGATGGTTACTGATTTAATATCTTTAGCAGGATTCGTGGGTACAGCACCTTCAAACAGACCAAATTGCAGACGGGCATCAAATTCACTGTTGCTAATTTTTATTCTGGAAATACCATACAGAGCCGTTTTTTGTCCATTTTCCTGAAACCAGTCCTGAAAAGTCTGATCCATTGAACTGGAAAATGTTCCATCGGTATAGTTGACGACCACTTGAAAAGTCTTTGATCCGTTGGAAGCAGTACCGGTAATCCAAAGTTGACTGGTTTTCAATGGACTGGCAAAAATCAATTCACCTGATGTTTGTCCTTTATCACCAAGAAGAAGTGCATTTTTTGCTGTAAAGGAGCCCAACTTATAAGGTACACCTATACTAGAAGTAAACAACTGTGGCATTCCACCTTCTGCTTTTATACCCTTGGAATAAAAGGCCCAGCTCCCACCATCAGCATCTGCTGTGCTGCTCAATGTTTCACCAGTATCATAAATAACGTCCGCATTAAATCCTGTCAGTGTGACTGGATAATGGGATTGCCCGCTAACAGTCTGTTGCAGGAGAAAGAAAGTAACTAAAATGAGAATTGTGTGTTTCATAAAAAAATCATACATGGTTTATAATTTGTTCTATTAAATAACAAAGGTAAAAATACATAAAAAAAATCACAAGATGTAGATATACATCAATATACAGGCCTCAGTGAAACTTTTTTAACATTAGTCAGATATTTAGGAAGGATCTTTTCTGAAATAAATAAAGAGTCGATTAACCAATCTGTTGATCAATTAATCGACTCTTATAAAATCAATTTTAAGAACATTTCCTCAGAATTTAATCCCGGAGATTTGTCTTTATTTGATTACCAACCTGGATTTTGTGGGAAATCTTTTGGTAAACGTTTTAGTTCATTGTTCATAATTGGGAACAAAAAGTGACGTGGGACTACGAATACTCTATCTTCAACCCAGAAACGTGTCATCTTATACTTGATACCATCAATTACAATTTTACCGTCTGGATCTACAACAGGTTTCATACCGTTGATCATACGTTGTGTTTTAGGATAAGGCCAGTAAGCTTCAGAGCGTTCATTGTTGGTTGTCCCTGCAGCCTGCCACGCTGATTCTTTTGCTAATTCCACAGGATTGCTGGCATCCATATACAAGCGATTCGTCCATACACGATTGTTTTCATAGAATAATTCCACTCTTCTTTCTCTCTGAATGTATTCATTCATTAAAGCTGCATCTGTCAAAGCTGCAGGTGGTATGGGAGCCATAAAAGAACGATCACGAATTTGATTCAAAATATCGTAAATTTCTTGTGTTGGGCCTGATATTTTATTGACTGCTTCAGCATAGATAAAATAAAATTCAGGCAAACGCCAAATGGCTGGTCCATGGATAGAGAAACCGGAACTACTACTCGTCCAACCTTCTTTCAGAAATTTACGCAGGTAATAACCAGTTTTGGAAGCATTGTTGGCGCCAATTCTGTTTGTACCCACTGCAGTATTAATGATCTTCTTCTTGAAAGTACATCCATTATAGATGATGTCTCTGTATAAACGCGGGTCTCTTTTTACACTTTCGTAGGGATTACCATCGTCGTAACCATTCGTCTTTGCATTGGAGTTATAAATTGGATATCCAAAACCGTCAGGAGCAATGTATTCGTATTCATCCACTTGTTCCTGAACCGGCATTTGTCTGGCACCGCCGCCGACTGATGGAGGGTACATATCACCTTGCCATGCTTCCCATTTATCATTCGTCACAAAGAATACCCATTCTTTCTGAAAGGAGTTCATATCATAAAACATGTTCCAAAGACGTGCCCGAACGTGTCCATTGTTTTCATCAACTCCCTTATCATTAACGAAAGTAGTATCATTTCCATAATACAAAGAATAACGTTTTTGACCATTCACCTGAAAATTAATCAGAGCAAAGGAAGCATCTTTGGCTTGAACCCAACGATTTTGATCGTAGGTCGTGTATTCGTCTTTAAAGAGTCTGGTATCAGTACCTGTTGGATATGCTCCACCATTCCACAATGGAGTGGCACCCATCCAACGAACAATAGCTTTTAAACCCAAGCACATACCTTTCTCAATACGCCCATAATCTTCAGAAAGCCATCTTTCAGGAACGCGAGCATAAGCAGAGTCGCAATCTATACATATTTTGTCAATAATGGCATGTACAGACTCTTTCTTGAATACAGGTATTTCTTGAGGATCTACACTATAATCAACATATGGGATTTCTCCATATTCACGAAGTAACAGATAATGGAAATAGGCACGCAAGAAGATTGCTTCACCAACTCTTTTATCCAACATTCCTTTACTTTGCGGATCGGATATATCAGGTGTTTTATATTTCTTGACACCTACGATCACTGCATTGCACCTACGAATCTTTGCCCATAAATCAGGCCAGTATTGACCACAACTGCTATTTACTGGCATAGCGTCTGCAGACCAACCACCTGAATTAAAAATGTTGGATAAACTACCTTCAACAGTAGATCCTTCACATTCATCGGTAATGGCTGATGAAGAAAAGTGATTCAAAAAAACCAAGGGTCGATTGGCACTTTTAGCATCTTCATAAAGCTTTGTTACCAATCCATCAACACGGGAATATCGTTCGAAAACCTGTTGCTCATCCATTTTATCATCCGGTTTTACATCCAGATAATTATCCGAACAAGAAGTATATGTTAAACTAGTTAATATAACAGCAACTAGATATATAATTTTTTTCATACTATTTCGATTTAATTGATTAATAGTTTATATCAACTCCAAAATTGATGACACGCTGTACGGGATACCAGCTACCGTTACCATCACCAGTTTCAGGATCGACATCAACATCGTCAAGACCATCAAAAGTGAGCAAGTTCAGTCCTTGTAAATAGAACCTGACATTTTGGAATCCGGCAAATTGGATAGCAGAACGAGGCAATGTGTAACCAATTTCCACGTTTTTCAGTCGAACATAGGAAGCGTCGTAAAGGTATAAACTACTTTTGTCATTTTTGTTGTTTAGGTTGTTCTCATAGTGCAAAGCAGGATATGTAGCTGTTGCAGCTGTTTCAGGTGTCCAACGATTGAGGTGCATTTTTTTGACACGACCATGCATATCATTTTCAATTAAGGAGAAATCCCATACAGCAGGGCCGTTCAACAATAAAGAGCCATTGGTGGCACCCTGGAAAAGAAAACTAACATCTATTCCTTTATACTGAAGGCTAATAGGTAAACCAAATTGTATTTCTGGGGTACGAGGGTTGCCCATGGCCGTCAAATCACCATTTTCATCAATGATATGATCACCATTCAAATCTTTATAAACACAATCACCAGGAGACAATGTTCCGAAAGGTTGCCATCCAGCTCCATCATTGGCTGCATTTAATTGATCTGCTTCTTCCTGGTTTGCTACAAAATGGTCAAATACATAAACATAATGCTCTCCGACACGATGACCGGTTTCTTGTCTCCAGGAATAATCACGTTGAACTTCATTCTGGAAAATAATCTTGTTGCGTGCGAATGTAAAGTTTGGACGAATCGAGTAACGGAAATCTTTGCCAATTTTACCTCTCCAGCCAATTTCGATATCAACACCCTTGTTATTTACGATACCAGAATTGATGATTGGCGCAACGGCTCCAACAATATCAGGAAAACCAAGTTTACCATCATCACTCAAGTTGGTTAATATGTCATAACGGTGTTCTGAGAATAAATCAACGTTAAAGGTTAAGCGATCTTTAAACATAGAAGCATCGATACCTAAATTAAACTTTTTAGATTTTTCCCAGGAAATATTTGGATTTGCAATATCACCTTCAGCTACTCCGGCGTTTACAGCACCACTGGAAAAATTGGAGGTTCCAAAACTATAGGCACCTGAATAAATATAATATTGCAAATAGTTGAAACGATATTGGGAATTTGTCTTATCACTGCCGACCAAACCAAAAGAACTTCTAATTTTGAGATTGTTCAACCAATATTTGGTCCCTTCCATAAAAGGCTCTTCTGAAACAACCCACCCAACGGCGGCTGCAGGAAATAAACCGAAACGTGTTCCAACCGCAAAATTTTCAGATCCGTTATAACCCATATTAAATTCGGCTAAATAGCGGTGTGCAAAATCATAAGTTGCTCTCGCAGAAATACCTTCATAACGAACTTCAATTTCATTATCAGTTGCCGATGAAGAGCGGTTGCCCATAATCAAAGCAGAAACAGAATGTTCTCCAAAATTGCGGGCATAATCCAGTTTTATCTGATAGTATGCTTTGCTGACTGCGGCATTATGATTGAAATTACTGGACATAGTTTCGTCTATTTCATATTTATTTCCAGTCTTATAGGCACCTAAATAATGACCTGGTTCCATGTATACATTAGCACCACCATCAGCAGGTGTGAAAGTTGCATACTTTGGATAGGTACGATAACCTTCCGAGTAGGTATCAATTTTACGGTTTATCCATCGACCTTCAGAAGCATCGTATGAGAAATTTGCTTCCACTTTAAGTCCTTTGGTGATAAAGTTCAGCTTGTGACCCAAGGCGAAAGAGCCGTTCATATACGTATTCTTCTCATTCAGGAAACCTGTACGGGACAATTCACCCAAAAGGTTGTAACGGTTAAACTGATCTCCGTAAAGCATTCCCGCTGGATTCTCCTTTAAGTAGTTTATATTGCCTTCATTGCCATTGTCTTCAACAACCATTGGCAGGTAAGGAGCTTGTGTGTTGCAAATTTGCACAACTCGATTAGCTGTCGTGCCAGGTGCATTTCGATCTGTGATACGAGCAGAGATGTCTAGTTTTGCGAAGAAATCTTTGGTGATATCCACGTCTATATTGGCTCTGAAATTGTATCTCTTAAATACTGCTTGCGTATCGTATTTTGGTAAATTTGTATGCGAATAGTTACCTGACTGGTTAAAATAGTTGGCCATGATATAATACCTGGCTTTGTCTGAACCACCACGTATTGACAAGGAATAATCCTGTTGATATCCGGGTTGAAATGCGTAATCAAAATAATTCCAGTCGTAACCTAAGCCATCAGAGTTGTCACCTTTGGCTTTGCGGAAATTATCGATCGCTGTTTGTGAAAACAAACCGGAAACATCACCATCGTTTGTTCTCGCTTCATTATATAAGGTGGCATAGTCTGCAGAACCCAGATATTCTGGAAACTTGACAGGTTCGTTGTAGCCGGTAGATGCTTTAAAGTTAACGGTCGCTTTTTCCTGTGCTTTTCCACGTTTAGTGGAAACGATGATAACACCATTTGCACCACGGATACCATATGCAGCTGTTGAGGAAGCATCTTTCAAGATAGTAAATGTTTCGATTTCTTCTGCAGCCAAATAGCTCATTTCTCTTTCAACACCGTCTACAATAACGATGGGAGAATTGTCACCATAAGTGGAGAAACCACGAATTTTAAGATCAGCTTTGTCCACTCCTGGTTCACCACCGCTAAACTGGTTAACCATCAAACCTGGCATTCTACCTGCCAAAGCGTTGTTTATGTTTGCGGTAGGGCTTTGTTGCAAATCTTTTGTTGTAATGGTGGATACGGATCCAACAATAGTTGCTTTCTTTTGTGTAGAATAACCTACAACAACAACTTCTTCCAATGCTTTACGGTCTTCAACCAATGTTATATTGATAGCTGTACGTCCATCAAGATCAATTTCTTGAGGTTGGAATCCTACATACGAGAAAATTAAACTTGCTTCAGCATAAGGCACTTTAACGGTATATTTACCGTAATTGTCTGTAATCGTACTCGACTTGATTCCTTTTACGATAACGTTAACGCCTGGGAGTGGATCTCCAAGGTCATCAATAACGGTACCCGTAATAGAAATGGAAGTTTTTGGAGATTGTTGAGTTGCGTTCGTACCGGCAACTGCAGACAAAGTACTAAATAAGAAGCAAATAAGGGAAATTCTCATGATTTTAGAAAAGAAACTGCATTTCGGGAATGCAAAATGATCTAACTTGATTATTTCTTTCATCATCGATAAATTTTAGTTCATGGTATTAATTAAAATTGTGTTTTTTGATGTTCTATTAGAAGAACATTCATCATTACTCGTTCTTTAGGTTACGAAATCATTCATAGGCATTTACATTTTCATTATTTAAGGTTGTTAAAAAAGCTTCCAAATATAGGAATATTTTACCAATACAAAGTATAAGAGTTAAATAATATTGTAGAATGTTATTATTTAAAAACCCAATTCTGATGGCCCCTATTGGCCTTTATGGTCAATTCAATATTTATGGTCTGGATAGAAGTCGAAACAATTTGGAATAATACTAAGCAAATTTGCAAATATTAACTTTTATTAAGTTAAATAAGCGAAAGAGGCTCATGAAATGACAAAAATGAACAAAGGTGTACTATTTCACAACACGAAAGAGGTGGTCTTGGTAACTAATTACCCTAAATCATTTTACAAATTTGTAGCAGGCTTGGTATTCGGTTTTGCTAAAGGAACAGTTAAAAATTTAGCAGGGAGGCTAAACGTGATGGTATCCAGAGGCACAATGGCCTGATCTTCAGCTTCATCCTCTGTGAGATCTAGTACTTCCACTTTAACACGGGCAATACCAAATCTAATCATATCTATTTTACTGGCAGCAGAATAAGTCAGATCAATCAAGTGTGCGTTTCTACCTCTATTTCTGGAAAAGCGATCATTTATTTTAACCACGACCATTTTCCCATTTTTTAGATTGGTCACACGGACCATTGTCCCGTAAGGAAGAGAAGCATGCGCTGCTGTGAAAAGGTCGTTAACCAGCTTTTCGCCGCTGGAGGTCTTTCTGCCATCAAATTTTTTATTGTAAAAAGAGGCAGTTCCTGTTTGTTCAGAAAGCACACTAATTTTATCCTGAGCTTGTATAGAAGCAAATGAGAATACGATTAAAAAACAAAATATAAATATCTTTCTTGTTGAGTATAAGTGATTTATCATCCTATTTTTAATATTGCTTAATTACAAAGATGTGCTTTTTAGATTGAAGCCCCAAATAATATGCAATAAATTGAATAATTTTACAGTTTTTTTAGAACTTCAGGCAGACAAAACTTACTCCAGCTATAAATTAGCCATGTTAAAGAACTATTTTTGAAAAACATCAGGATGATATGTAAAAGCCAATCATCCATTGCGGATATGTTAATTTAGGCATTTTCAAAATAATATTTAAATTCATTGGTTAATTTAATAATCAGCACTATCTTTACAAGCTATTTACAAGAGATTCACTCTATTAAATATTTTTTAAAAAAACAGTGCTGTTCTTGTTTTCAGCATAAATTGAAACCTATAACTAACCCTTATTTAACATGAATGGACACGATTTAGACACCATTTTCGACCTGTTGTTAAAAAATTCCCCGACTTGTGACGCGCTTATTGACATGAATGGTAATATTTACCGATGTAATGAGGCTTACAAAAACATGGTTGGATACACGTATGAAGAGTTGAAGGGTAAGACCAATGCTCTGTGCGCTTCTCAAGATGATTACGAAAAAGAAATTGCGAATATCAACCAACTGATTTCCGGAAATGTTGCCGACATGAAATACCGGTCAACAAGATTAACAAAAAAAGGTAAAACCGTTCAGGTTGAAATTACGGCATTGGCATTCAAGGATCAAAAGGGCAATCCTATTTTCATCCTTAAAAGAATGAATGACATTACTGAACTGTTAATGGCAGAGGAAACAGATAAGAGTATGCAACTTTATTTGCAGACTATTCTGGATGACATGCCTATGAATATCTATTTCAAAGATATTGAAAGCAGGTTTATTCTGGTTAGTAAAAATGATATTGAATTCCTTGGTTGCAAATCTATGGATGAAGTCAGAGGAAAAACAGACTATGATTTTTTTCAGCCAATACACGCAGATGCATGTATGAAAGACGAACAGTACATCATAAATACTGGCAACGTCATTGAAAAAGAGGAAAGAGAAGTTCATAAAGATGGCAGTGTTACCTGGGTATTAACAACCAAATCTCCACTGAAAAGTCAGGATGGCAAGACCATCGGTACATACGGTATCTCCAGAGACATAACAGCAATCAAGGAAGCAGAAGGAAAAACAAAACAGCTTTATAAAGATCTGGAAGAAAAGAACCAGAAACTGGAAGATACCATTGAAGAATTGAGCAGAACTCAAAACAAGTTGATTTTTGCAGAAAAAATGGCAGCGCTTGGTAACCTTATTGGCGGTATTGCTCATGAAATAAATACACCACTTGGGGCAATCAAAGCCAGCTCTTCCAACATACAAGAAGTCGTTGAAAAGATCAACGTCGACCTGCCCTGGCTCATCAAAAACGCTACTTCCGAGGAAATCAACTGGTTATTCAGACTAATCAATGAAGCCGACGCCAGAGATATTTCAGTCTTCTCTAAAGATGAACGCATGAGAAAACGTGAACTTACAAACCTGTTTGAATCCAATCATATTGATAATGCACAAACCATTGCCGATACCATCATTACGCTGAAGTTAAACCAAACCAACGAAGAATATATTCAACTGCTTAGCATGCCAAATTCTCAGAACTTGCTTCAGATGCTGAAAGTACTGTTCTCGCTGAAACGTAACGCCAACAATATCTTTATTTCTGTAGAAAAGGCGTCCAATGTGGTACGTGCACTGAAAAACTACATTTACAAAAATGGTCAGGGTGAATATGAAGCAACCAACATCGTTGAAACGATAGAGACTGTCATGATTCTGACAGCCAATATGATCAAGCATACCAAAACAGAAATCACTACAAATTTTGACAGCATACCAATGATTTTCTGCAAGCAAGATGAAATGTGTCAGGTATGGACAAACCTCATGACCAATGCTATCCAAGCAATGGGTGAAAGTGGTAAACTGGAGATTGGTGTTAAAAGTATTGGCCCGGAAAATGTTAGAATCTGGTTTAAGGATAATGGTCCTGGTATTCCTGATGATGTCAAAGTACGTATCTTTGAACCTTACTTTACTACAAAAGCTCAAGGAATCGGTACAGGTATGGGGCTTGATATTTCAAGGCAAATCATTGATTCGCATAAAGGCAAACTTTACTTTGAATCTACAGTCGGCATTGGAACGACTTTCTTCATTGAAATACCTGTAAATCAGGATCCCATAAAGAAAAAAATATAAAAATATATACTACCAAGATGAAACAAGCGATTATATGTGTTGATGATGAGGATATCATCCTCGAAGCACTTAAGGACCAGCTAGGACCTTTCTTTGAAAATCAGTATTTGATTGAAACAGCAACAACGGCAGAAGATGCCTTGGAAATTTACGATGAGTTGGTTGAAAGCGATTATGATATACCAGTTGTCATCTCCGACTATCTGATGCCGGGTATGCGTGGTGATGAATTCCTGATTAAAGTACATGAAAAGAATCCGAACACACTGAAAATTCTTTTGACTGGACATGCGAACATTGAAGGTATCACAAACGCTATCAATAAAGCGAATCTTTACCGCTATATTCCGAAACCCTGGGACCGTGACGACCTTATCCTAACTGTTCGTGAAGCTGTTCGCAGTTTCCTTCAGGAGCTTGAGATCAAAAAACAAAACCTGGAATTGGAAGCCATCAATGACAATCTGGAAAAATTGGTAGAGGTACGTACTCAGGAATTGGAGAAGGCCAATGCCACAAAAGACAAATTCTTCTCAATCATTGCGCACGACCTTAAGAATTCTTTCAACGGTCTACTTGGTTATTCAGACATTCTGCTTTCAGATTTTGATCGTTTTCCGGATGAAGAAAAAAAGGCTATTGTATCTGCGATTCGTCAGGTATCAGAAGGCACTTACAAACTTCTCCAGAATCTGCTCGATTGGGCACGTGTTCAAACCGGTAATATACAGTTTGTTAGCGAAGATTTTGACCTCAAGGCTTTTATTGCTGATGAGTTGAATCTGCAGATTGAGCTTGCTGCTACCAAAGGCATTACAATTAATTTTCAGCCATGCAGCGATGTTATTGTGAAAGCGGACAAAAATATGTTATTGACCATTTTACGCAATATATTCTCAAATGCCATTAAGTTTAGTAAGAAAGACGATACTATATCCATAAAACTGGATTCTAATGATAAATCTGGCATTGTTACCGTTACTGATACTGGCGTCGGCATTAGTACTGAAAACATCCAGAAACTATTTAAGGTTAATGGAAATTACAAGACTCACGGCACTAACAATGAAGAAGGAACCGGACTTGGTTTGATTCTTTGTAAAGAGTTCATGATTAAGAATAACGGTGATATAACTATTACATCCATATTGGGAAAAGGTACAACTGTTACATTCCAATTGCCTTTAGGACAATAATTAAACAGTCGGTCTCACTTGGTGGGATCAACATAATAAAAAAAGAAGCTGTCTTTCGAGACAGCTTCTTTTTTTATTATGTTCAGACAGTTTTATCTGGAATTTTAATGTTGACTATTGGATTGGCGCAAGGTAGCAGTACCCTGTAAAATCAGCTCTTCACCTTCACTAATGCCTCCAGTTACAACATAACTGTCACCGAGTTTGGAGCCAAGTGATATAGTACGGGGAGTGAATACGGTTTCATTATCCACTACTTGTTTGACATAGACAAAATACTTGTCATTCGACTTTATGACAGCTGACTGAGGTACAACCAATTCATCGATATATTGCGAAAGGTCTGCACGTACAATACCGGTGACATACATATCGGGCTTTAACAAACCAGCCGAGTTATCAAATTCAAGTCTGACTTTAGACATATGTGTATCTGGATCAATCTCTGGATAGATATAATCAATATTTCCTTTGAGGGTGGTACCTGGTAATGATTTAATGGTAAAGGAAATTTGATCACCTTTTTTTATAAAGGGAAGGTCACTTTCGGAAACATCATAAAGAATCCAAACTTTGGAAAGGTCAGCAATTTCATAGATGACTGATCCCTCTTTAACGTATTCGCCATCGTTCATTTTCCTGGCTGTTACAATTCCTGTAATAGTGGAGACTACCTCTGTGTTTATCTGAATGCGGTCTCTTTTTTCGATTGCTTCAATTTGTGTCTGGTCTAAACCAAACTTAAATAATCTGGCCTTTGCATTCTCATAAGTTGCCGGATCAATACTTTTATTGTTGGCAGCTTCCAGTAACTCCTGTTGTGCAGAAACAAATTCCGGAGAATATATTAGGGCTAACTTTTGGCCTTTGGCAACTCTGACCCCAGTAGAATTGACCATCATTTTATCTAAACGTCCGGAAATGGTAGCCCTTTGTTTTTGGACTACAAATTCATCAGCTTGAACCTTACCATAAATAGAGATATCTTTCATCGGACTTTGCTTGGTCACAATGGTTGTCGTAAGCTTGGCCAGATCTTCTGAACCATTTGAAAAACGCACAACACTAGGTGCGATATCTTCGTCATTTTCTTCAAGTGGAATCAGATCCGTACTGCAAATTGGACATTGCCCTGCCTGAGCTTTCCTTATTTCAGGATGTGAAGGGCATGTCCATATTTTCGTTGAAGCCTCAGCAATAACTTTTTCAGAACTGTCAACTGCAGGAGCAGATTGATGAAACAGATACCAACCTAAAAACAAACCACAAATGAAAATAAGAAAAAAGAATAAGGTATTTTTTTGAAAGAAGTTCTCCATGATTTTAATTTAAATTCGATATGATTAGACGAAAGATATTCCTTTTTAGTTCACAAAAGGGTTAAATAACAGACACTTGAAATTTTATGTAAAATTATCGTATTTTTATTACACAGCAATACTTTTCACCCATATTTTGTAAAAATAAGCATTTATTTATTCATACCAATATTTCTAAATTATCAGGCTAACTTTCGGGTTGTTTGCAAAAATCCCGTAGCTTTGAGAAAAAAACAGGTTAGTATAAAAAATGAGCTATTAAATGAATAAAATCGCCGTCAAAAACGTGTCAGATGAACCGACAGGACTAAGAAACATTTTCCGATCCCTGAAGTTCAGAAATTATCGTCTGTTCTTTGGTGGTCAAACACTTTCGCTCATTGGCACCTGGATTCAGAGAATTACCATTCCCTGGTTGGTTTACCGACAGACCGACTCCGTTTTTCTTTTAGGATTTGTTGGATTTGCCGGTCAGCTACCCACCTTCATTCTGGCACCTTTTGCCGGAGTGTTAACCGACCGCTGGAATCGCTATCGCATACTCATTATCACACAGATACTAGCCATGTTTCAAGCTTTATTATTGGCCCTACTCTATTTTACCGGGAATATAGAGGTTTGGAACATTCTCCTGCTCAGCATTCTTCTGGGCTGTATCAATGCATTGGATACGCCAGCCAGACAATCTTTCGTCTTTGAGATGGTCGATGACAAGAAATATATTGGAAATGCCATTGCCCTGAATTCATCTATGGTGAATAGTGCCAGATTGCTTGGCCCGTCCATAGCCGGTATTCTGATAGCATCGCTGGGGGAAGGATTTTGTTTTCTCATTAATGGTCTAAGTTACTTTTTTGTCATAGCGTCCTTGCTTTTGATGAAGGTGAAACCACAGGTACCAAACAGGAAAAAACCGGACATTCTGGGAGAAATGAAAGAAGGCTTCAAGTATACCTTTGGCTTCAAGCCCATCAAGTATATCATCCTTTTATTGGCATTGATCAGTTTGATGGGCATGCCCTACTCTGTGCTGATGCCGGTATTTGCCAAAGACATCTTTCACGGTGGACCCTATATTTATGGTTTTCTGGTAGGCGCTTCCGGGGTTGGGGCACTGATGGGAGCTTTTTATCTAGCTGCAAAAAAGTCGGTTTTGGGTCTTGAAAAGATGATTCCTTTGGCTGCTGGTATTTTTGGTATCGGCCTGGTCGCTTTTTCACTTTCTCATTTCTTTGCATTCTCAATGATACTCATGGTTGCTACCGGGATGGGTATGATGATGATAATGGCCTGCTGCAACACCATCTTGCAGACCATCACAGATGATGATAAAAGGGGACGCGTCATGAGTTTTTACACCATGGCATTTATGGGCACTACTCCTTTCGGCAGCTTATTGGCCGGCGCACTGGCCAGTTGGATAGGAGCACCGAACACTTTATTGGCAGGTGGCATCATCTGTATTTTGGGAGCCCTCTTTTTTGCAAGCAAACTTCCTGTCATAATGAAAAATATCAAACCGATCTATCAAGGTTTGGGCATTATGCAGAAATAGGTCATTATCACACTATTTCCGCGTATCATTATTCACATTTTTTTACTATGTTTGTTGTAATATCAAACGATGGCCGGTTAAAGTCTCCTTTAAATAAAGGTTTTCTGCAACCGGTTTATTCCATATTATTGACTATTAAATCTTTTTACAATGTTTAAAGGACAGCCCAAAGGACTATTTGTAACAGCATTGGCCAATCTGGGGGAACGCTTCGGTTACTACACGATGATTGCCATTTTTGTATTATTTCTACAGGCAAAGTATGGTTATTCGGAAGCTGATGCAGGAAGCATCTATGCTACTTTCCTGATGTTTGTTTATTTCCTCCCTTTATTTGGCGGTATTATTGCTGACAGATGGCTGGGTTACAAAAAAACGGTTACAGCTGGAATAGTCATCATGTTTGTTGGTTATCTATTATTGGCTTTCCCAAACATTCTGGGCGGGAAAGAAATGTTAGGCATTTATACTGCTCTGGGAGTAATTTCATTGGGAACTGGCTTGTTCAAAGGAAATTTACAAGCTTTGGTTGGCAGGTTGTACGATAATCCCAAATACGAAAGTAAACGAGATAGTGGCTTCAGCGTTTTCTATATGTTTATCAACCTGGGAGCTATGTTTGCACCTACTGCAGCTCAGGGTGTGGTCAACTTTATAATGAACAAGTCCCACCTTACCTATGATTCCCGCATTCCTGAATTGTTTCATAAAATGAATGCAGGTGGATTGGATATCGCTGCAAAAGATGGATTTCTTTCCATTGCTCAAACCCAGGACGCAACTGTCACCATGGATACATTAAAGCATTTCGGCAGCAGCTATGTGGATGCTTTGGGTGGTGCCTATCAACTCGGTTTTGGTGTAGCTTGTCTGAGTTTGATTGTTTCATTGCTGATATTTATGTTGGGGCGCAAAACCTATACTGCAATTGAAGTTAGTGAAAATAAAAAATCCGGAACGGAGCCAACGGATGTGATTGAAATGTCACATGAAGAAACGAAACAACGGATGGTTGCCCTATTTCTGGTATTTGCAGCTGTCATTTTCTTCTGGATGGCCTTCCATCAAAACGGTTTAACACTAACGTATTTCGCACGAGATTATACGGATACTGCTGTAGGACGTTTCACCAACATCTGGTTTGACCTTTTCACCCTGATTCCGCTGGTTATTGCTTTGGTATGTGCTTTTTTCACTGTCAAAAGGTATTCACAAAATACCAGTAATGTTCTTCGAAAACGCTTCATTTTTGGTATTGTTACAGTAGGCTTTGGTGTTCTGGCTTACGCCCGTATCAACGGATTTGAGATAAGTAATCCATTCACACCTCAACTTTTTCAACATTTCAACCCCTTTTTCATTGTCGTTCTGACTCCGCTTTCAGTCGGTTTATTTAACTGGCTGGGAAAAAGAGGAAAAGAACCATCTGCGCCACGTAAGATTGCTTATGGTATGTTGGTCGCCTGTCTGGCTTATGTGCTGATGTCGGTTGCATCCCTGGGGCTACTGAGCCCTGTAGATCGAGGAGATATTGTTGATTATACCAGAGTTACACCCTACTGGTTGATTTCAACCTATTTGACATTGACTATTGCAGAACTGTTTATCAGTCCCATGGGTATTTCTTTTGTCTCAAAAGTAGCGCCGCCCAAATACAAAGGTATGATGCAGGGTTGTTGGTTTGCTGCCACAGCCATCGGAAACTTTCTCATACAAATTGGTTCACATTTCTGGAGTCTTGTTCCCTTGTGGTCTTTATGGTTGATTTTTGTCGTATGTTGCCTTCTATCAGCCGTATTTATGTTTTCCATCATGAAAAAACTGGAGAAAGTAGCGGCTTAAGATTTTATTTTTATGAATGATTCTGATTTAAAATCCATTTTACTGATTTGTACCGGGGGAACGATTACAATGTCTGTTGATCCTGGCAGCGGATCCCTTACGCCTTTCAAGTTCGAAAAGATATACAGGCATATACCGGAGCTGAACAAATTCAATATTAAGATTGATTCCATTCAATTCGACCCTTTGTTGGATTCATCAGAAGTGGGTCCTGATCAGTGGGTTCAAATTGCAGAAACGATATACAAGGCTTACCATCAATACGATGGCTTCGTCATCTTGCATGGCACGGACACCATGGCATACACTGCTTCAGCACTGAGTTTCATGTTGGAGAATCTACAGAAACCAGTGATCCTGACAGGTTCGCAATTACCTATAGGTATGGTCCGGACAGATGGCAAGGAAAACCTCATTACGGCCATTGAAATTGCTGCTGAAAAGGAATATGGAGCTGCCATGGTTCCTGAAGTTTGCATCTTCTTTGAAAGCACCCTATGGCGGGGAAACCGGACAACCAAAAAGAATGCAGAGCTCTTCAATGCATTCGGTTCTTATAATTATGCAGCATTGGCGACAGCCGGAGTGCATATCAGATACAACCGCTCGGTCATCCATCACGTCAGAGGCGAACATCACTTGATCCTGCACCGTTCTTTGAATACCAATATTGCTATCCTGAAATTGTTTCCCGGTGTGTCTGAGGCTTATGTAAAGGGCATTTTCAACACACCTGGCCTCAGAGCGGTCGTTCTGGAGAGCTTTGGCGCCGGTAATGCACCTTCGCACTCATGGTTCATTTCAATCCTCCAGGAGGCTTCAGAAAAAGGCATCGTCATAGTAAATGTCACACAATGCAATACTGGCAGTGTGGAAATGGGCCGTTACAAGACAAGTGTGCATTTGCTCGACGCCGGTGTTATCAGTGGTTACGACATCACAACAGAATCGGCTATCACCAAACTGATGTTTCTACTGGGACATTACAATGATCCGGATGTCATTAAAACTCAGATGAACCGTTCTTTTTGTGGAGAGGTTTCTGTCGACTAATCTGATCGTAAAATAAATGATAAAGGCTGCCTAAGGCAGCCTTTATCATTTAAAAAGTTTCTTTATTACTTAAGAAGCTGGATTTCATAATTAAAGGAAGTCGGCTTTGCATAAACCTTATACGGTTCGAGTGGTCTTGGACCACAACCGTTGGAGCCAACGCCCAAGGTCTTGTAACTTACGCAAAGTACGGTAGACCTGCTTTGTGGCAAATCTATGCGATATTCCACATTTTCCATTTCTTCGTCACAGTACGGAAGGGCTGAAACCTGCAACAGGTTCGTGCTGCCTATCACTTTCAATCCTTTTCCGGCATCATTGAGTAGACTTGCCCAACGGATATCCTCGTGGTTTCCGCATTCCATCGGTTTTTCATAAGGGGTCATCTGCTCAACAACAGTACTTTTGTAAACGCCTACATCAGAAGCACGTTTTCTGTCAGAATAGTTTTCCATGGGTCCGCGACCGAAATAGGAGAATGAAGCCAGATCCTTGTTCAGGAACATGCGGACACCCATACGAGCTACCACGAGGTCCGGTTTATTGGAAGAGACTTCGTTTTCAACCTGAATCCGACCGTCGCCCGTTATCGTATAGACCACGTCGTGGGTCACTTCAAAATTATCGCTGCCAAAAGCTTTGAGGCTTGTCAAAACCTTTACTGTTGTAGCAGAAGTCTGTTGGGTGCTAACTATCTGCAATTGCCATTTCAAGTCTCTCAATCCATTCTTTTGCCAGTCTTCGTAGGCCCACATGTCATCGATGCGGTGAGGTGCACGCCACAAATGTAATTTAGGTCCTCCGATTTGGTTGAGCAGGAGATTGGTTCCTTCAACCGTCATTTGACTCATAAAACCGGTTGTCTTGTCGAAAAGAACGGTAAAATCCTTGCCAATAACCTGGATTTGTTTGGCATCCTGCTTTAAGCTAACAGAAGCAGGTGTTGCTTCAACGACTGCCGGTGCAGTTACCGGTAATTGAAATTGTTCACTGGCAACTTCAAAGCCACTCTTTGCCCAACGAGTATCCTCTTTCTGGACAATGGAAATGCGCAGGAAGTATTCAGCACCTGGTTTACCTTCGGTAATCTTTCCGGGTAATGAAAGTACAGCTTCTGCTCCGGGAGCGAGTGGAGGGATTTCCAGACTTCCGTGGGTAATCTCTACACCATCCTGGCAAAGCGTCCAACTACCGGCAAAGCCGCTTAAGTCAATAAACTGGTACTTGTTCTTGATCTTGAAGAGTCCTTTTTCCAGGTTCTCTGCCGTAATCCCTATCCATTGATAGGCTTTTTTCATTTCAGGAAAGTGAGGTTTCGGAGTTCGGTCAGAAGCTACTACACCTTTATGTATAAAATAATGGTCATTGGGTACTTCACCAAATCCGCCTCCATAAGCAAGTATGGGGTGATTAGGGTCGCGACGGTTCCAAAGGCCCTGATCCATCCATTCCCAGATGGCACCTCCCAAGAGTGAAGGATATTTATCAAAAAGGTCATTGTATTCACCAATGGATCCCATGGAATTGAACATGGCATGGGCATATTCACACAAGTAAAATGGCTTGCTGTATTTAATAGAGTCTTTTGCTATACGTTCTACATCTTCAGTACCTGTATACATACGGCTGTCAAGATCTCCCGGATTTTTTGCACCGATGCCAAAGGGTTCATAATGTACGGGTCTGGTTTGATCAATGACCTTGATGGCTTTCATGGCTGCCTCGAAATTGTAACCACCATGATCGTTACCACCGTTTTCATTACCAAGTGACCACATGATAATGGAAGGATGATTCTTGAAGTTTTCTGCATTGGATACGTTTCTGTCAATAATGGCTGAACGCAGTTTGGTATCGTTTGTAAATTGGTCAGAACATCCGTGGCTTTCCACATTAGCTTCACCTACTAACCAGAAACCCCATTCGTCGCAGAGTTCGTACCAGCGTGGATCATCCGAATAGTGACAAGTTCTGACATGGTTGCAATTGCCCTGTTTTAAAACCTCCAGATCTTTGATCATTTGTTCTTCTGTGATGGCATGTCCCACTTCCGGCCATTGTTCGTGGCGATTGGCTCCTTTAAGTTTAATGGGAATTCCGTTTACAAGAAACAAACGACCCTTGATTTCTATTTCTCTGAAACCGGTACGGGAAGAAAGAATTTCAGATGTATTTTTGCCTTCTTTCAAGGTCAGTACTGTAGTGTACAGTTTTGGGGATTCTGCTGACCATTTTTCTGGATTGGAAACCGGATAGTTTATTTTGACGGTTGTTTCTTCACCTGGTTTGAGGGCCGGAACCTGCACTTCTGCCACAGCTCCTTCTACAGTTGCAGTGCCATTATATAGGGTTGCAGTGAGCTTGGTCGCTTTAACTGCTTTGCTACTATAATTCTTGACCTTGGCCAAAACTTCAACGGTAGCGTCCTTGTATTGGTCATCCAAATCCGTTTTGATGAAAAAGTCTCTGATATGAAGTGCCGGAGCACTCCAAACGGTCACATTGCGAAAAATGCCACTTAGGCGCCACATATCCTGATCTTCCAGATAACTGCCAACGGTGTAGCGATAGACTTCAGCTGCAACGGTATTCTTACCTGGTTTTACAAAATCGGTAATATCAAATTCAGCAGCATTACGACTGTTGACGCTATAACCTACTTTTTCACCATTAATCCATAGGAAAAAACCGGCATCAACCCCGTCAAAAGTGAGAAATATCCTACGTTTATTCCAATCTGCGGGTATTTCGAAATCACGACGGTAGCTTCCAACCGGATTGCGTTCGTCGTAAGCGGTGTACTCCTTTGGTGGTTCACTCATGACATGTGGGAAATCGATCTGAAAGGTGTACCCCATATTTTTATAGTAGGGTGTTCCATAACCAAGAACTTGCCAGTTGGATGGTACCGGTATTTCTTTCCACGCGGAAACATCGTAAGATAACTTATAAAAGTCGACTGGTCTGTCTTGAGGCCATTTGACAAAATTGAATTTCCACAGACCATTCAGGCTGCGGCAAAAGGTAGATGCATGACGTTTTGCATTCAAAGCTTCTGTCAAATTTGCATAGGGCATCAACGTTGCATGTGCCGGTTCTTTGTTGATGCCGAGACATTCAGGGTCTTCAATTTCCTTGGGAACGGTTGCCCCTTTTGAAACAGGGCTTTCCTGAATAATGCCGGATGCTTCCGCTGAAAACAAAGTAGCTGACACCAACAACGATAAAATAAACTTTTTCATGATTAGGTTTAGGTTATTTCAATTATTTAATGATTTTTCTTTTTAATATCTTCAATAAAAGTAATTATTTTTGAGGCAAATTCGTCGGGCATCTCCATACAGGTAAAATGTCCGGCTTCGGGCATAAAATGTATCTTGGCATCCGGACAAAGTACAGCCATGCGTTGCATGGATTTCTTACTTCTGTTATCATCGTGCTGACCTATCAGCAAAAGAATCGGAGGTTTGATTTTTTGTTTTTCAAGCATACTGTCTGCTTGCGTACCCATAAAAGCATCGGTTTCCGGGTTAAGCAACTGCCAGGCTTTCCAATCATTTATCATCCCATTCAAGCTCTCCGATATAGCGCGATAATGTTCACCACTGATACCGCGCATCATGGTTTTCCAATCGTTCTTTTCTGCTTCCAAACCACGTTTTTTGATTTGAACTACTTCTTTTTCCTTTATAGCGTAAACAGTATCATTGTAGATCTTCAGGATTTCTTTGGGCATAACCGAACGGTTGGGATAGTCACTTACTGCACCGGAAGTGATGGTCGCTGTTAAAACCTTTTCTGGATAGAGAGCAATAAATTCGGTTACAGTCATCCCTCCCATTGCTAATCCGGCTAAGTGTGCTTTTTTGATGCCAAGGGCATCCATGAAGTTTTTTAGATCATCGGCACACAAATATCCATATCCCGATTCAGGATTTCCAGATTTGCCATATCCACGTAAATCGTAGCGAATAACTCTGAATTTTTTCGCCAATTGAAAAAAGACAGCGTCCCACATTCGGCAATCTACAGACTTTTCATGCAGGAGTATCAGTGGTTCTCCCTGACCACATTCTTCGTAGTATAGTTTGACTGTTGGTGAGGTTGGGGCCAATAAAGTATAAACACTCGATAAAGCATGCACGGTTAAAGTAGGAACTTCAACATAACCGGTTTTGACATCTGGTTTGGTGCAGGCTGATACTAGAAAAACAGTGGCTATTAGTAGATATTTGATATTTTTCATCGTCACCATCTTATGGCGGAATTATCTTATTTAATGTAAGTCTCCAGCAGCAGTAATTCGCTGTTGGTGCTCAATGTAGTGCCTTGAATTCCTGCTGGCAATAAGACTGTTTCACCCTGTTGGATGGATATAGTCTGATCTTCACCATAAGCAATAGCTCCTTCACCCTGCATACATACATAAATAACGAAACTATCCAGGTCGGTGTAATCGCGGTCCATTTCAATGGTTTCCGTCATCAATACTTTCTTTGTACCTTCTTCCGTAATGACATCTTCAACTCCTGATGCATCTGCCTGCAATTGCACGCGATTTGTCGTGAAATAGGTACAGCTAACCAATGCTACTGCATCGTTTTCAACGGACTCGTAAGTCGTTTTCAAATCACTGTACATTTTATAATCGATGGCGTCTTTGGCTAATTCAGTATGAAGCTCACGGCCATTTCCATCTGCGTCTTTACGGTCGTAATCGTACAGACGATAGGTTATGTTTGAACTTTGTTGAATTTCAGCAATAAACAGACCTGCACCGATGGCGTGTACACGACCTGCAGGCAAGAAAAACACATCACCTGCCTTTGCTTCGTGCTGTTGCAATACTTCTTCAATGCTATTGTCAGCGATTCTGGTTTCGTATTCGGCTGCATCTATCGCTTTGGAAAAACCGGAGACCAGTTTAGATCCTGGCTTTGAGTCAATAACATACCACATTTCTGTTTTACCGAAAGAATTGTGGCGCTTACGGGCCAATATATCATTCGGATGAACCTGAATGGATAAATTGTCCTCAGCATCTATAAACTTGATCAAAAGCGGAAATTCATTACCAAAACGTGCAAAAACAGATTTCCCCAAAAAGGCTTCAGGAGCTAGCTCGATCAAATCTGTCAGGCTTTTTCCTTTCAGCTCGCCATTGGCTACCACTGAAACAGATCCCGGAACCTGGGATATTTCCCAACTTTCGCCAATACCTGATTCATGAATATCCAGGTTCTTAAAACGACATATTTCACTACCACCCCAAATATTTTTCTTCAGGATAGTCTCAAATTTTAATGGATAAAGTTGCATAGGATTTTATTTTAAAAAATAAGGGCAAAGATATCGCTTTTCAGCCAAATCTCTGCCCTCTGATATTTAAAGTACTAAAAAATTATACTTGTTTGTCTAATTCATTCAGTGCAAAAGAATAGGCTCCGATTGCGATGGCTTTACTGGCTCCCAGTTTGGACAACACAATACCCATACGTTTTACTGGATCATAATCGACATATTTATCGGTACGGGGAACTTTTAGTTTAGTAACAGTTCCTTTCAGGAATTCTTTCAAATCCTTGAAATCATCCAGATTGTAAGCTTTCATTTCCATTCTGGGTTTTGGTGTGCCGTCAATCAGGCTGATGGTACCGTTCAATTCTGCCATCAATGCAGGCATAAAATATTTCTGAGCACCAACAATACCTCCACCAATTACAACCAATCCATCCAACAGCGTGGATACACAAGCTATACCATCACCTGCGATTTCACCAAATTCAGCAAATGATTTTTTGGCAGCATCGACATCACCATGCATCGTTCCATCTGCAATCATACAGATATCTTTTGGCATCAAGATTCGTTCATCACCAGACAGTTCACGGTAGACACGTTGTACTGCACGAGTAGCAACTCCTTCTTCCAATAGAACACCCATTTTGTTTTTGTGACGCAACAACCAAACTTCACCGGCAGCTCCGTTGTCTCCCAAAAACAATTCATTGTTTCTGGCAATACCACAACCGAAACCTGTTCCAATAGTGAAACCGATCATGTTATCATATCTTTTGGGACTTCCTGCTTCTGCAAGTATCTTATTTACTTCAGGAAGTGCTCCGGCAATACATTCACCATAAGCGAACAAATCGCCATCATTATTGATGAAAACAGGTAAGCCATATTGTGCTTCCAAAAAAGGACCAAGTGCCACACCATCCTTAAAGGCTGGAAAATTGGGCAAATCCATGATGATACCATTTTTATAATCTGCTGGACCTGGAAATGCAAAACTAATTGCAACGGCCGGTTCGCTCAAACGATGCTGAATGGTTGAAAATCCAAGTTCAAGTGTTTGTAGGCACATTTCCAGGTTATCCGCGTTGGAAGGCAATACAATGCTTTCAACAATTTCTTTGTTGGCTTGCATAGCAGAAAAAACAAAATTCGTTCCACCTGCGTCGAGAGTCATTACAACTCGTTTATCATTTCTATACACTATAAATTATTTTTTAACAGTTTTTAAACCAAAAGCACAATAAGTCAAATAACAAAGGCAAACGCTGATGACAATCAATGAACCAACCTGACTACCAATAGCTTCAGTGGCAAAGCCCATTAATGGGGGGACTAAAGCGCCACCAAATACACCTGTAATCATCAAACCAGATATTTCATTGGCTTTTTCAGGACGTGCGGTAATCGCTTTTGAATAAAGAACAGCGAAAATGCTGGAACATGCAAAACCAATAACACCAACCATACCCAAAACAGCCCATTGAGCATCTACAAAGAACAATACTGCCATTGCTGCCATTGCTACCAGGATGTGAATACGGAAATATTTCATCTCAGACATTCTTGCAAGCAAAATGGCACCAATCAAAGCACCGGCTGTACGACATAGGAAATAAACACTGGAACCGATACCTGCAGAAGCAACATCAAGTCCGACACGTTCTCCCAACAATTTTGGTGTAACTGTATTCATGCCGACATCAGTACCAACAACGAATACAATACCTAAGAAAAGAAGGAAGATGGTTTTATCTTTTAACAGGCTAAAGGTGCCACCTATGGATGTAATCTGAGTGGAAGGGGTTTCTGCCGGCAACTTCGTCATTAACAACCAAAGGGAAGATACAACTGTAATTGAAGCATAAATTGGGAAGATAAACATCCAGTTTCCCAATTGTGTTGCACAGAATGCAGCAATAATAGGGCCCAGGAAAGAGCTGACTGCTTTTACCACCTGACCTGAAGTCAACGAGCTGGTAAGCATATCACCTTTTACCACATTTGTTAAAAGTGGATTGAGGGAAACCTGCAAAATGGTATTTCCAATACCTAATAAAATAAATGCGACGATGTAAGCTGGAAGTGAAGTTGAAAAGAACAAGGGAATAAACATACCGATAATGGTTACGATATTACTCACCTGAACGGTCATCTTACGACCAATCTTATTCATGACAATTGCCGTTGGAACGGAAAAAATTAAAAACCAAAAGAATACCATGGAAGGGATAAAGCCAGCCTGACCTTCTGTCAAGTTAAAACTGTCTTTCATGTAGTTGGTTGAAATACCGACGACATCGCAAAATCCCATGATAAAGAAACCAAAAAGTACAGGAAGTACCTTTGAAATGGAAGATGATTCGTTTTTCATGTACGTGTTATTTGTAATTAAATACTCAGATTCTAAGGTATGTGCTTTTTATAGCGTGCAAAAATAATTATAAATGCTTGATTTTTATGTTTTCGTTGGAGTTTTTGATGTTTTTTATGTTTTTATTGTTTTTTAAGTGCTATTGGGCCTTATTCCGTAATACTTCGAGTTCCATCGTAGCCTTTTCCCAAAGCTCCATGTTCTCATCCAGTTCTTTCTTGACTTTGGCATGAATCTGATGCAAAGCCAGATTGGCTGAGCCATCAGAAGACATCAATTGCCCCTCGGTCTGGACTACCTGCTTTTCAAGGCTTTCAATGTTACTTTCACATTTCTCCACCTGCTTTTCAAGTCGCTTCACCAGCTTATTGAATTCTTTTCTGGCTTCGTAGGAGATTTTATTATCGGATGGGACTTTTTCGTCATTATCCTGTTTAGAGGAAAGGACTTGCTTTTCAATATCCTTGAGGTTATCCAGTTTTTTCTTCTCCAGGAAATATTGAATACCGCCCAGATGTTCAATAATTTTACCACCGCCAAATTCGAAAACCTTATCCGTAAGGCCATCCAAAAATTCACGGTCATGGGATACGACAATGACGGTACCGTCAAAATCCTTGATGGCTTTTTTAAGGACATCCTTGGTACGGAAATCCAGGTGATTGGTTGGTTCATCGAGCACCAGTAAATTGACAGGTTCCAGAAGCAGACGAATCATAGCCAGACGGGTACGTTCTCCACCTGACAGTACTTTCACCTTTTTGTCTGAGGCCTCGCCTCCAAACATAAATGCACCCAGAATATCCCGGATTCTGGTACGTATATCGCCTACCGCCACCTGATCAATGGTATCAAAGACTGTGACGCTTTCATCAAGCATGCTGGCCTGATTCTGCGCAAAATAGCCTATTTTGACGTTGTGACCAAGCTTCAGGGTTCCTGTGTAGGGTATTTCACCCAGTATACATTTCACCAGAGTAGATTTACCTTCACCATTTTTACCCACAAAGGCCACTTTATCGCCACGGTTGATGGTAATGTTCACATCCTTAAATACAGTATGCTGATCATAATCCTTGCGCAGATTCTCCATGATAACCGGGTAATTCCCGGACCTTGGTGCAGGGGGAAATCTCAGGCTGATGGATGAATTGTCTTCATCATCCACCTCCAGGCGTTCCACCTTATCCAGTTGCTTGATACGGGATTGCACCTGTATCGCTTTTGTGGCCTTGGAACGGAAACGATCAATGAAAGCTTCCGTTTCCTGAATCATCTTCTGTTGATTCTCATAGGCCCGTTGCTGCTGCTCACGATGTTCCTTTCGCAATTCCAGATATTGGTAGTAAGAGACCTTGTAATCGTAAATTTTTCCAAGTGAAATCTCAATGGTTCTGGTTGTGACGGCATTGATGAATGCACGGTCATGTGAAACCAGTATAACGGCATTGGCCTGGCTGGCCAAAAAGTTTTCCAACCATTGGATGGATTCTATATCCAGGTGATTGGTAGGCTCATCCAGCAGCAAAATATCGGGGCGTTGCAAAAGCAACTTGGCCAGTTCGATACGCATACGCCAACCACCGCTGAATTCTTCCGTAAGACGCTCAAAATCGGTACGCAGGAAACCAAGTCCGAATAGTGTTTTTTCAACATTGGCTTTATAATTGTTCACATCCGACATGGCCAGACGTTCGCTTTTATGGGTCAAATCATCAATAAGTTTCTGATAACCATCTGATTCGTAGTCTTCTCTTTCGACAAGAGACAAGTTTATCTGTTCAATTTCATCTTGCAGCTGAAAAATGGATTTAAATGCGGTTTCTGCTTCCTCTAAAACGGTACGGCCATCTTCATGTATCATGTGCTGGGGTAAATAGCCTATGGTCTCATCCCTGGAGATAGAGACTCTTCCGCGTGTTGGCTGCTGAAGACCTGCCAAAATTTTCAACATCGTAGACTTGCCAGCACCATTTTTTCCGACCAGAGCAATACGGTCTTTATTATTCACCACATAAGACACTCCATCAAAAAGAGTCAAACCACTAAATTCTACCGTAAGTCCATCAACAGAAATCATTCTTTGCTTTCTAAATTTATAAAATCGAGTGCAAAGATACGAAAATCAACTGAAAGGAGAAGAAAGCCATGAAAGCACTTTAGGATAGAACATCAATTCATCTCAGAATTTCAGCATTTTAGAAACTTTTGATGCGGCCTGATACAAAACATGACCTGGAATTACAAAGCCGATCATCCAGGCGATGGATTCCAAAAGCAACTGATCGACCAACTTTAGATAGGATGCGACAAAACCCAGGGCCACAAATAGGATGCCTCCCCATAAAACCGGTTTTTCTTTTATTAGGTATCCAGTTATAACTATGGCAAAGCCTGTTAGAATCATAAAGATGGAATGCTGAAGTTCAAAAACCAAATGCCCCAAGGTGTTTTTTTGTATCACGATAATCATACCCATGAACAATAAGGCAGAAATCCAGGTAAAAATCAAAGATATTCCGGGTTGCGCCTTCAGTTTTTTGAGTCTTTTGCTTAGATAAAAAATGGAATAAAGGACACCTACAATAACCAATATTGTAGATATAGAAACCAATGCCATCCTGATTTCATAGGAGACCATGACTTTCTTACAGATGTAAAACCTGAAATAGTCAAGGCACATAATCCAACCCCAAAGAACGAGAAGGATACTTTCATGAAAAGAGGTACAAGTAATTGTATCAGATTCTTTCTTTTCGTTTGTTTCCATTTTATAGATTATACTAAGGCGTAGTGAATACCAATTATCACCGCAAAAATACGATTTTAAGACTTTCAATGATTCAAAAAAACGAAATTTCTATAATAGTAGAACAAAACCCTTAAAGATGAAAAAAGGATCAGCCAAAAGGACTACATTTGGCTTTTTGTGAATTTTAAGGATAAGTTCAACCTTTCAAACTAAATGTACAAATGATTAAACGGTCTTTATTACTAATTAGCCTCCTCATAAGCATCTTTTGTCAGGCGCAATTCGAAAAAAAAGTATACATCGACAAAGTAAAAAAGTTATGCCCTTTTGCCAATGTCGTTAATGTGGAATTGAAGAATAAATATGTTGAAGTTGAATACTTCTGTAATGGTAAATGGACACTAATAGGCATGGGCCTGAACACCAAAATTCTTTTTACCGAAACGAAGGTTGAATTTCCAAAACCGATCATGGAGAAGATCAAGGATAAGCTAAACAAGCATTTTAAAGGTTGGATGGACTATAAACATACCTTAGTTGAAAAGCCGGACTCTTCTTTTTACAAAGTGACTTTGATCAATAACGACCAGGAAGAATATGTTTATTTCACCATGCATGGTAAGTTTAATAAAACCATCAAGACCACGGTCAACAGACATTGGACAACCAATAGCTTGTCAAAATGCTCCGCATATAAAGATGCCCCTTACCCTTTTCTTAAGCCGGACAATATTTACAATATGCCAAAAACGCTGAAAGAAATATCGGGCATCTCTCTGGCTAATAAGCATACCATGTTCTGTATCCAGGATGAATCAGGAATTGTATTTAAGTACAATATGGAAAAGAAAGAACTTTCAAAATTCTTTCACTTTACCCACAAAGGTGATTTTGAGGATTTGACAGTGGTGGGAGACATTATTTATATACTTCGAAGCGATGGTACATTATTTCATTTCAATTTCAAAAAAATGAACGGTAAGACAAATAAAACCGTTGTTCCAGTCAATAGCATGAACGTAGAAGGACTTTGTTTTGACAAAAGGACAAAAAAAATGTATATGGCCTGTAAGGGACAACCGCTGAATGGCCCTATCACCCATCGCGAAATTTATGAATTTACTCTAAGTTCAATGAAAAAGCCTGTCATAGGACTGACTATCGATATGGAAGAAATCAGCAGATGGGTCGTAAAAAACTATCCGAGCCTCCATGTTGAGGATGTCCAGTTTTACCCATCAGCTATTGCTATACACCCCATCACGGGGGAAATGTATATCTTATCTGCACACGACCGGTTAATTGCCATTTACAAAAAACAACATCTGGAAAAAGTATATCCATTACCTGCCGATATTTATTACAAACCTGAAGGTATTGAGTTTTCGGAAAAAGGGGAATTGTACCTTTCGAGCGAAGGCATTAAAGATGATTATGTAAAAGGTCAAATATTCCATTTTGACTCACAATCTAAAACACATGTATAAGTTTTTGATAATCGGATTGACCGCTTTTTTTTTCAACATCTTTGCTTCCTACGGACAACAACATGTTTTAAAATTCAATGCCAACGGTGAGTTTAAAATTGTGCAGTTTACGGATGTGCATCTTAAAACAGGTTTTTCAGAAGTGGTCTTTAATCTGATAAAAGAACTTGTAAAGCTGGAAAAGCCAGATCTGGTTATTATTACAGGTGACATCATCGTGCAGGACACAGTAGATAATCTTATTCAACAATTAGGTGCCATCTTCGTTGAAACAAACACACTTTGGGCTACGGTCTTTGGCAATCACGACGAAAACAGAATTTCAAGGAAAAATCTGACAGCACTATATCGTTCTTTACCCTACAATCTGAATTCTTCCATAGAAGGTATTAAAGGAGAATCCAACTACATTTTGCCAGTCGCAGGAAAGGAAAATACACCCAAAGCATTAATATACTTGTTTGATTCAAACACTTACAATCCGTTGCTGGGCAGTGCGAAAGGCACTTATGGATGGATTGAATTTTCACAGATTGAATGGTATAGAAAACAAAGTGCCGGTTTTGCGGCAAAAAACAACGGTATCCCCCTACCCGCATTGGCTTTCTTCCACATTCCGTTTGAGGAATACGATAATATGTGGAAAAATGACAGCACCTCTTGTGTGGGATCGAAGCATGAAGTTGTTTGTTTCCCGGCTCTGAACTCGGGATTGTTCTCCTCAATGGCCGAATGCGGCGATATTATGGGGACATTCGTGGGCCATGATCATTTAAACGACTATATAGGCTGCTACAACGATATCGCCTTGGCTTATGGCCGATTTTCAGGAACAAAAAACACCTATGGAAACCTGACTCCTGGGGCTAGAGTCATTGTCCTAAAAGAAGATAAACGCGAATTCAGTACATGGATCCGGGAAAAAGGAGGAAATAGAGTATATCCTTGTCAATATAAGGATTGTTTGATTAAAAAATTGCCTTAAGAAGCCTTTTTCATAAAATCCTGAATGATATCAAAAACCCTTTTTTTCACCTCTTCTGGTGTAGGATTTAGCTCTTCAGCTGTAAACTGGCCCTTATCTATATCAATCCTTTCAAAGACCATCAAATATAAGTTGAAAATAATCTCCAGACTTAAACGATACCGAGGTTCCAGATACGGGCTTATTTCCTGGATAACACGATAGGTTCTCTGTCTATACGAATCGGCTACCATACAATAGCTTCTGATCAGATTACGGAAACCGCTTGTGACATTTCCACTGTGAGCAATTTCACTCAATTGTTTACGATCCAGCCCGTTGGCAATAACGAGATCATCCGCAAAATAATTCAGATGATTGAATTGGTCTTTCTGGAAATCACGAATAATATGCACCAGATAACTAAAAATGGCACAAGGTCTGGCTGCTTCCATCACATCAAAATCGGGGGATTCATAATGACCATCCACCTCTTTTATGCCACATAAATGGACAAAAATGGATGCTGGAGCAACAGAAGCACCCTCTGAATAATCCAAAAATGTCTGAAGGTCTGGAAAACCATCGTGATGTATGTCGTAAATCATGGATTTTGCAAAAGCCTCCATGGGCCATACAGGTATTTTAAAGTGCTTGAAAGTGTCAAGCAGTTCTTGTTGAGCGGGATCATTCTTCGTTTGATTGCCAATTTGTCGAATCCAAACTTCAACTTGAGTCAAAAACTGCCCTTGTTCATTTTCAGAAATCTCCTGATTGGAGGCTTTATGATCGTCTATCAAATCGTCAATCTGGCGCATCAGCTTGTAACAAGTTTTAGCTGCATCATATCTATCTGCATTCCAGAAGTTTGCCGCGATAAGTATGTTCGGATGATCTTTAATCTTTTCGAAATCAATGGCATTGAAAATGTCCATATAATTTTCAGACGGTGTATTCATGGGTTTAAACTTTATAACTTCAATTTCCTTTTTCGTCTCTCAAAATTCGTTCTGTAGTCAATTTAGATGATAACAGCACCAATGGCACGCCATTGCCTGGATGCGTGCTACCACCAACAAAATAGAGGTTTTTATATCGGTTGTGCTTATTGTGTGGTCGGAAATAACCCATCTGCAGGATGCTGTGGTTGATACTACCAAAAACAGCTCCCCGGAAAATGTTCAAAGAACTACTCCAAGTCTGTGGTAGAGTACAAATCTCAAACTTAATGTGATCTTCGATGTCTTCCAAACCTTCTTTTTTCAAGCGTTTAAGGACAAAAGAACGCGCAACAGTCTTAAGTTCATACCAGTCTTGTTCCTTTTTGGGGTCCATATAACCAACAGGAACAATAATGGATATCGAATCCTGATTGACAGGTGCCGCTGAAGGGTCAGAACCTACGGGTGAATGAACATAAAAACTGGGACGTGCAGACATGGATTTTTCTTTAAAAATCTGATCAAGACCTTCACTGAAAGGTTCAGACAAAAAAACGTTATGGTGGCTTAATTGCGGATAAGACCGATCGAGCCCCCAATGAAAAACAATGGCAGAACAGGAAAATTTCATCTTGTCCAAACGGGCAACGGACCTTTTGTCGGGCAATAAGTCATGGTAGACATAGGGTAAATCAGCATTTGCAACGAAAATATCTGCTGTTATACAAGTACCATCCCCAAGTACTACGTGTTCGGCTTTGTCTTTGTTGACTGCTATCCTGGTCACAGGTTGGTTATAGAAAAATTCCACCCCTAATTCGGTCGCTGTTGAAACAAGTGTTTCCACGATTTTATACATACCACCAATAGGGAAAAAAGAACCCTCTGTTATTTCTGCAGCTGGTAACATGGAAAACAAAGCCGGGGCCTTGTTTGGATCTTGTCCAACATATATATTTTGAAATGTAAATGCAACCTTTAAATGTGGGTGTTTGAAAAATCGGCTCACATACTTGATATGCCTGATGTGGGTTTTTATTTTAAATAAAAGCTTGACATTATTAAGTGTCATAAAATCAGAAAGTGAATAGAAATTCCGCCCAAGCAGTTCATCCATGGAGTATTCAAAAAGTTTGTATCCTATTGAAATATAGGATTTTAAATTTTGAAAACTACCTGGCTCCAGCTTTTCAAGTTGAGATTCCATTACAGTTTCATCTGTAGTGAAGCTAAAGGCAGTATGATCGTCAAAATACAGTTTGTATATTTCAGGTAAGGGTTTCACGTCAAAACAATCATCCAGATTCAGTCCGAGCGTCTTAAAAACAGCCCGATATATACTCGGCATCAGAATAATCGTTGCACCCAGATCAAAACGGTGACCTTCACGGAGGATCTGTCCACAGCGTCCTCCCGGTGAAGCATTTTTTTCATAAACCTTAACCCGATAGCCATTTTGAACCAGTTTTATTGCAGTTGCAATTCCCCCGACTCCAGCACCAATAATAACTGCAGATTTTTCCCCGTTCATAAACAAAAATCATTCAAATGATAAAAGTGATTAACGGTGTAAATCTAACAATTATTTTTATAAATAGATTGGTACTAAAAAAATACGGAATCATCAAGACCCCGTATTTTTTTACCAAAATCCTTCGAAAACGATATGGAATGGCTATTCTTTCTTGTTTTTGCTGATGGGTACAATCCCGGCCATCTCGCCAATGATGTTAACCAGTTCGGATCCGGTTGGAACAACAATCTTGGTATTGTTGATTAAAGACGTTTCCATGGCTTCCAGCTTTCGCAATAACTGTGCATTACCGATAAAATATTTATCCGCAGCCTCGTTCACTAGTTTGATGGCTTCAGCTTCGCCCTCTGCATGCAATATTTTAGATTGTTTGTAGCCTTCCGCTTCTTTGATCTTGGCACGTTTTATACCGTCAGCAACCGTTTCTGCAGCGGTGGCAGAATCTATGGCTGCAATCTTTTCATTTTCAGCTTTAACTACTTTATTCATGGTTTCCTGTACGTCTCTGGGAGGATCTATTTCTTTCAACTCGGTACGTACTATTTCGATACCCCAGCTTTCAGTCTCCAAATGCAAGGTTTTGTATAGTTCCGAATTTATTTTACCTCGTTCACTATTGGCCGACTTAAGAGTCAGCGTACCGATAATGTTTCTGAGGGTGGTTCGTGCCAGATTGACTATCTGGTACTTGTAGTTGTTTACATGGTAAATGGAACCTTTGACACTGTCTTCATCCGATTTTACCTTGAAATACACCTGAGCATCCACACTGGCATTCAGATTGTCGTTGGTGATGATTTCCTGAGGTTCGGCATTGACCATCTGTTCAGTTATATTGACCAGATACATCCTGTCTATCACCGGAATAATCCAGTGAAATCCCGGATTGGCAAATTTAAAATACTTGCCGAGCCTTTCAATTAAAGCTCGTTCGGTGGGTCGTACAATTCTGATTCCCATTAGGAATAGAAGTACAATTGGAATAATTACAAATAAGTAGACCATTTTGTTTATGTTTGTTATTTTGGAAAAACAAACATAAACAAAATAAGTTCAAAATGAACATATTTTAAATTAAAATCATATTTATATATGCAGTTCACTGAATATGATCGATTGAAAAAGCTTTAATTGCTTTTTCAAACTCAATCATATCGTGTTTATATTCATACTTGAAGGATATCCAGCGGCCTTTACTTTCGACGTTGTAAGCTTCCAGTTTATCTTTCAACTCACCATTTTTTTGTTCCAGCTCGTTTATTTTGGATAAATATTTAGCGACATCCTCCAGGTTTTCTGCAGGTGTCTTCTTCCGAAAATCAGCAATGATTTTATAATTTCTATTGCTAATATCCTGGTATTCAATCCTAAAATCCGATACAGAGTCATGAAACTCCTGAGCCTGCATTTCGCGAGTCTTAATCAGCTTTTCTCTGTCTTCTTTTGCTTTATCACGGGGATCTTGCTCACTTGTCAAAGCATCAGTCAATCCTGTTTCAAACTTGGTTTGTGGCAGGTTTCTCAAATTCGATTCACTCAACATTCTATAGTTATTAAAAGAATAAACAGTTACAGTACGAATGAGTATGGGATCAAATTGACGGCCACAGGCTCAAAGGTTACACTAATTGGAATTAACTCTTCTGCGATCTGCTTTGTGTAAAGTAGGGTTTCTTCTTTACAATAGATTTAGAAGGCGTTTCCGTTTTTCTGGACGTTTCACCGTTAGAGGAAGGTCTCTTTTGCTCTGTTTTTGCAGAAGAAGTTCTGTTTCCAAAACTTCTTTGCGGACGCTGAGTTCTGACTTCTTTCGTTACAGTGTGATCCATCAATGGATAAGAATGTTCATTATTCACCGGAATTTTTTTACCGATCAATTTTTGAATATCTCTTAAATACTCTTTTTCTTCTTCGTTGCAAAAGCCGATGGCAATACCGCTTGCTCCTGCCCTGCCGGTACGGCCGATGCGATGGACATATGACTCCGGTACATTGGGCAATTCATAATTGACAACATGAGTCAGGTCATCAATATCGATGCCTCTGGCTGCAATATCTGTGGCAATCAATGCACGGGTCAATTTGCACTTGAAATTATTAAGGGCATTCTGACGGGCGTTTTGCGACTTGTTTCCGTGGATGGCCTGAGCTGTTATCCCAGCTTTTATAAGATCCTTGGCTACCTTGTCAGCACCATGTTTGGTACGTGTAAAGACCAAAACTCTTTCAATACTTTTATCGTGTAACAGATCTATTAAAAGGTCTTTTTTGTTTTCTTTATCCACATAGTAGATGACCTGATTGATGGCTTCCACTGTACTGGATGCCGGAGTCACTTCCACTTTAGAAGGATTTCTCAGAATGGTGCTTGCCAATTGTACAATGGCAGGAGGCATCGTTGCAGAGAAAAACAAAGATTGTCTTTTTACAGGCAGTTTGGCTATGACTTTCTTGACATCGTGGATAAAGCCCATATCAAGCATTCTGTCAGCCTCATCCAAAACAAAGAACTGGATATTTTCCAAATGGATATATCCCTGTGTCATCAAATCCAATAAACGGCCTGGGGTGGCAATCAAAATATCAACACCCTTACGTAACATATCAACTTGTGACTTTTGGTTTACTCCACCAAAAATAACCTGATAACGAAGATTGGTGTTCATACCGTAACTTGCGAAACTCTCTTCTATCTGTATGGCCAGCTCTCTGGTTGGTGTCAGAATCAAGCTTCTGATATTTCTTTTTCCCTGATTACCAGCTTTATCCTGGCAAAGAAGTTGAATAATGGGTACGGCAAATGCGGCTGTTTTTCCTGTTCCTGTCTGTGCACAGCCAAGAATATCTTTTCTGTCTAATATCAATGGAATGGCCTCAGCCTGTATGGGTGTTGGTGTTGTGTATCCTTCTGTTTTTAAAGCCCCAAGGATGGGCTCAATCAAATTCAAATTTTCAAATGACATATTTATGTAATTAGTGTCAGACCGGATAAATTGTAAAAAGTTCATAATCACCGGTCTGATGAGAAGAAATTTCTTTATGGGTTAGTCTTTTTGTGCAGGGGTATGTGATTTCAGAAAGTATTGACAGGAGAAGTTTATCAATAAATCGAAGTGATTGAAAAAATCATCATTCGGCTAAAACCATGTTTTGAAATCGATGCAAAGATACAAAAAAGATTCCATATTGTCCAGCTATGGCAAATTTAATGTTAAAGCAGCCGCAGGGTTACACCTTGATAAAGATCCCCTTTTTGAATAAGAACCATAAGAAAAGCCAACAAACACCTACGTACCCGAAGCTTAGAATGAGCATTCCAACAGTCGCGGGAAACAAAGAAGCGATGCTACCAAAGAAGAAGGAATTGACCTTGTCAAAGTCTATGATAGCTTGTGCCATATAAATGGCAATGGAATTCATACCGATTACCCGAAAGAAAAAAGCCCATTTGGTATAATGACATACATCAATTATCCAATAAAAAAGCGCCAAAATAAAAAGGCTGATACCACCGGTTAAAAGCATAAAAGAACTGGACCAAAGAGCTTTGTTTATTGGAATGACCAGACTACTCAACAACGCTGCTCCAACTAAAATTGCGCCTGAAGCAGATATCACAAGAACCTTACGCGCAGACGGTGCTTCAACTCCCTTTCTCAGGTAATCGCTGACTGTCATTCCTAATAGAGCTGTTGCAATAGCCGGTATTAGACTTAGCAGACCTTCCGGATCAAAATTACCGCGATACAATCGCCCTGGTAGGAACCATCTGTCAAACTGAGCCACCATGTTGTTTTCAGGGAGAAAGGGGTTTGTGCCAGTCGCATCTGGAGCTAAAACTAAAAGATTCAATAATCCATATCCAATCACAATGCCGGCAATCCAGATTTTGATCAAAGACTTTTTAGGCGTATTCATATAAATGATCGCAGCCAGGAACCAGGCCAGTCCGATATGGGCCAAAACACTTGCACATCGGATATCATTAAAGCCATCTCTCAGCAGTCCATTGTAGACCAACCCCAATGCAACAAGTATAAGAGCCCTTTTAATCAGATGCAGTCGAATGGAAGATTCTGATTCTTGCTTTTCCCGCCTCTTTACCAGGGAAAAAGGGAAAGAAACACCGGCTATAAATAAAAAAAGTGGAAAGACAATATCCATTAGCCGAAAGCCGTCCCATGCAGCATGTTCCATTTGAAAATCCAGCCAGGCCAATGGTTCCCCACCTATTAACTTATAGAGTGCATTAACAATCATTGGTGCTCCCATGATCCAAAACATGTCAAATCCGCGCAAAGCGTCAAGTGACTGCAAACGTTTTCCAGTGTTTTCCATAATGTGTAAGATTTTAGACTGCTAAGATATCAAATTTTGGTGTAATTGGTAGTGACTTAATCAATTGATTCAGCAGAAGGAGGTACATTTTTAAGATCCGCTCCCCAGGAAGTATTTGCCTTCTTGCCCATAATCAGCACCAGTTTACCGCCTTTAAGGATGTCCGAATGACTGAACCAAGGCTTGTCCCAGGTTTTGCCATTCAATTTGGCGGATTGGATGAATTTATTGCTTTCAGAACAATTCTGAGCCTCAATTTCAAACGTTTTGCCATTTCCAAGGTTTACTTTTACGGAGCTGAAAAGAGGACTGCCGATATTGTAGGAAGCAGTTCCCGGGGTGACAGGATAAAAGCCCATAGATGAGAAGACCACAAAAGCGGACATACCACCTCCGTCTTCATCACCTGGAACACCCATCAAATCGTTTCGGAACCAATATTTGAGCAACTGACGAATACGTTTCTGAGTCTTCCAGGGTTGACCTGCATAATTATACAAGTAAGGAATGTGCAGTGAGGGCTCATTGGCCATGGTAAACTGTCCGACATTACCTGTTTGGTCGGGCAACATGGAATAGAAGCTCCATTTACTTTTACCCAGCGGTTCCCTGAAAGTCGCATCCAGATTAGCTGCAAATTGATCCGCTCCACCCATTAAATGTACAAGATCTGTAATGTTGTGCTGCACATCCCAGCGATAGGTCCAACCATTGTTTTCATCGTAGTAATCACGGGCACCCAAACCTCCGGAAAAGCGATAATCAAAAGGTTGTATAAAATGGCCTTCAGCATCTTTGGGATGGAAAAAGGATGTTTCAGCATTGAACAGATTCCGATAATTATACGAACGCTTCAGGAACAGGGAATAATCGTCCGAGTGGTTTAAAGCTTTGGCCATTCCGGATAGACACCAGTCGTCATAGCAAGTCCCAAGAGTCACAGCCACGGGTTGTCTTTTTTCCCAGGTCACGTCTTTACATGTTTCCTGTTCATCCGGTTTTAAGGATGGGAAATAGCCCATTTCATCGTAGAATTTATCCAATTCATTGGCTGGAACTTTGGTCCATGGCAGATGGGATTTTTCAGTTAATGCACCTTTGCAAGCTTTATAAGCGGCCTCCAGGTCAAAATTTTGCAATCCTTTGCTATAGGCATCCCAGATAAATGCGACGGCATGGTTTCCATTCATACGGTGGCTGTCACCTGTCACTTCAGGGAATGTTGGCATCCAACCTTCCGGAGATTGCTGAGCCATCCGGATATAGGATTTGATCATATTGACTTCCATTTCCGGTTCAATCAATACACGGAGCGGATGGGTTGCACGGTAAGTATCCCAAACCCAATCATCCGTGAAAAAGGGTGCTCCCCCATCCTCATGAATTTTACCATCGAAAGCACTGTAGTAATGACCGTCCTCGCTGATATTGATCATACGTTCATAGGTACGGTATAAGGACGTATAAAAGGTCGTTTTGTCGTTTTCCGATCCTCCATTCACCTGAATCTTGCTCAAGGTTTGATTCCAGATCTTGCGGCCTTTATCTGCCACTTTATTCACGTCGAAAGTCTTAATTTCTCGCTGAAGGTTCTTTTTAGCTTGCGCACAGCTGATAAATGAAATACCATATCGAAGGTTGATCAGACCAGACTTCTGCCCAAAGCTGAGGACCAATGCTTTATCACGGCCATCAACCTTTTGGGACGTATTCAATTGCCCATCAGACAAAGACTTTATTTCCAAGGGAATCTGCTTCGTTTCGAGATAAAGGTAAATTTTTGTACTGTCTCCTATCACCTGATATCCGCTGATACCTTCCGATTCAACCTGCAAAACCCCTTCACCAACATTGATGACCAGATAATTGTTCCCTTTTTTATTAAATTTCAGCGAATAAACACCAGACTGATGGGATGGTGCAAAATCTACCCCTATTTGAGCTTCATCCAGATATACGGAATAACGATACGGTACGACCTTTTCCAGATCATAGGTATAGGATGCAACCCTATCTGTAGGGAAATCGACCCCCTGAACAGGACTTATATTAAAAGCAGAGCTCCCGCGGTGACTTGTCACTACAACAGGCAAACCATACATCAGATCGCTGGTGAAATCTGCTCTCTCCGGACAAATACGGAGCAAACTATTGGGTAAATGTATGGTCGGATAAGTTGGAACCAGTAGATGGCTGATGTTTCCCATATAAGGATTCACATAATCCACCACCTCTTTTTCGGGTTTTGATGCAAAAGTGCCATGAGCAGACAGGACAAAAAGAATCACTAGAGAAAAACGAGAAATCAGGTTTGCTTTCATGTAGTTCTAAATATTAAGGCTTTATTCTATTGAGTCGCTAAGATAACATCTTCGTTTGGAATATAAAATGATCGTTTTTTTTCCTATCTTGTTTTATCAAAAAACATCCTACTCAAAGCTATGGAAACCAAATTAAAAAACAACTATCAAACTCATTCACACTATCTTAAAATAGAGTGCATGACTCCAATTGAATACAGGAATCAGGGTGAAAATCTTCGAATCCATTACAGTTTTGCGGATGGTTTATTCGGCAAAATGATGGTAGCATCCACCCAAAAAGGTATTTGTTCGTTGGTTGTTGCAGAAAATGAAGAGATTGCGGTGGATGGATTAAAAAAAAAGTACCCTAAAGCCAGCATCGAGGAAAAGGAAGAATCCATTCACCAGAATGTAGGACTGTTTTTCACCGGAGACTGGAGTTTGATTACCCCCATCAAATTACACGTGAAGGGTACTGATTTCCAATTGAAAGTTTGGGAAGCATTGTTAACTATACCTTTTGGAGAACTGGTTAACTATGGAGATATTGCCAGACAAATAAATCACCCCAAAGCCTATAGGGCTGTAGGCTCTGCGATAGGTGATAATCCTGTTTTCTTTTTGATTCCTTGTCACCGCGTCATACAGGCAAGCGGTGAATATGGAAACTATTATTGGGGAACGCCACTCAAGACAACCATTATTAAATGGGAATCGGCCAGAATGGATCAATAAAAAACGTATTATTTCATCATTTCCGCCAGACTCTGTGGAAGATAAAACGTGTTGTTCTTATCTACATAAACCACGACGGAATTCAATTGAATATCCTTTCCGTCCAGATTGATCACATTCGAATTGGCCTTTACCTTTAATTCATGTTTGCCATTCTTCACAGTTAAAACAGGATGATTTTTTTCAAAAAAAGTATTGGAAGAATATTCCATTCCTTTAAATACATCAGTATGTTTGGCAAAATAGTAAGAAGTCATTTGCGGCAATTTTCCTTCCAGACTTAGTAGCTTGCAAAGATAGTCGTTGATCTCAAAATTATGATAGACGCCTTGTGGTATATCATTTTTGGGATGATAGGCCGCCAGAAACACTTCTTCTCCAGTGTGACCGCCAGTCGTAAATCCAAAGCAAGTGGCTTCCGTCATTATTTTATTGAGGAAGGAACCTACACTTCCACCTGTTCTATCCTCTTTTGAAAAGGGACTATTTGAAAAATCATTGCAACGGCTCAAGTCTTCCAGTTGTTGCTTTGTCAATTCCAATTGGGTATATTTCTTTACAATAGAAATGGCTTCAGAAAATTCATTTTCTTTCACGATTTTGGCCAGACTTTCAGGGGTTCTGGTATAATGAATCACAGCATCAAACAACTGATCCTTAGTCAATGTACTATATCCCGGGCAACGATTGGCACCAATGCTGATACCACTGTTCCCATGATCTGGCAAAATAATCACTGCTGTATTACCATCCATGCGTGCAAAATCCAAAGCTGCTTTACAAGATCGGTCAAATGCCAGAAAATCAGTCATCATACCTGCCGGATCATTACCATGAGCTGCCCAATCCACTTTGCTGCCTTCCACCATCAAAAAGAAACCTTTTTTGTTTTTGGACAAGGTTTCAATCGCTTTAGCTGTCATTTCTTCCAAACTTGGTGTTATTATGGAATCTCTATCCAAATCGTAAGGCATATCTATTTCATTAAAAAGGCTCCATAATTTGTTTCCGGAGTAGTTTCTTAACGCGTTGACATCATCCAATTGGATATCATAACCGTTTTCTTTCAAATAGCTCTGCTGGTCTTTTTCAAGTAGCCCAACACCGCCTCCAATAACTACATCCAGTTTATTGTGAACCATCTGGGATGCAATAGTCTTGTAATTACCCCGATCGTAACAATGAGCAGAACAATCTGCAGGAGTAGCATGAGGAAATTCACACGTAAAGACAAGGCCTGTAGATTTGCCATATAAAATCCTGGATGCTTCAAGAACGGTCATTAATGGTTGATAAGCCATGGTCTCATCCATTGGGTAAATATCATTTTCCGGGTCCACAACCGGATACGTTGAAACATATCCGGTTCTGGAGGAGATACCGGTCATATAGCAAGAGGTCGTTGGTGCAGAATCCCCTATGGGCGCATTGGAGCAATTGGTACGGACTGTTCCGCAGATGTATGGATCGATATTCAAATCTGGTTTGGAAGGATCCTTCATCCATTGATACCAACGCGCAGCAGATACTGTTGCCAATGAGCACCCATCGGGAATCATCACAATGACATTCTTGACAGGGCGAACTTGACGGTCACTTTTACCTGCAACCAACTGTTCTTTATTCTTAACTGGTACTGCTTGAATTCCTGCAGTAATGTCAAATGTATTAAAAGACAGCAGACAGATTACAGCCGTTGCCAAAAAGGTCTTCCTGATCATGTTTTGAGTATTTAAAAGTGATTTCATATTCTAATTTTCAAAGATAAACTTTCTTGAAATAAAAAAAAGGCAAAAAGCGCCCCGGATAATAAATCCGGGGCGCCTTTATACTTATTTAAGAGCTAAACAAGTTTTTTGAACCTATTTGCAAAATTCTATTCTACCAAAGTTTTGCTGGGTAAATACCTTCTTCAATCAATGCCTTGATTTTATCAACGACCATTGAACGGTCTTCAGCATACGTCACTCCAAACCATTTGGAAGGAGTATCCAATACTTTGCAGGTCACTTTTCCATCTACAATCAAGTTATTTACAACCAATGGAATAAAGTATTCAGCCTTTGGTTTGCCTTCATTTTCTACTAAGAAAGTTTTAAAGGCGTCTTCTGAATATTTGAAATAATCGGGCGTGAAACCCCACATATTCATTGAAACAGGCACATTTTCATCAACGGAAACCATTTGGTCGTTTTCATCTTTGTATTTAATCTGCCCGTCTGCATCACGAATGATATAAGTACGTTCAACAACAGTGGTCAGATTGGACTTTTCATCCATTGAGCAAATACCACGAGCTACAGAGCCGCTTTCAGAAAGCGTATTACCTACGCGATAACCGACCATGCAATATTCGTCTTTCTTACCTTCCATTTTAGATAACCAATCAGCCAATACGGCAAAGCTTTCTCTACCGTAAAAATCATCGGCATTAATCACAGCAAATGGTTCCTTGATGGCATCTTTGCCCATCAGAACGGCATGATTGGTACCCCATGGTTTTTCACGACCTTCTGGACAAGTATATCCTTCCGGCAAATAATCCAATTCCTGGAAAACAATTTCAACTGGAATTTTACCCTGATATTTATTAACTACAATGCTTTTGAAGTCTTCTTCAAATGAATGACGAATCACAAAAACCACTTTACCGAAACCACCGCGTACGGCATCATATATGGAATAATCCATGATGGTTTCACCATTTGGACCCAGGCCGTCCATTTGTTTGAGGCCTCCGTAACGGCTCCCCATACCTGCTGCTAAGACAAAAAGAGTTGGTTTCATAAAGTATATGTTTTTAAATAGATTTACTGTATTTTTACGGGCTCAAAAGTACTATAATTATTTAAAAAAAGAAGTGTATATTTGCCACTTATTAAAAAAAGTCCTATTATGAAAATGCGCTTTTTTTCAATCATCACCCTTTTAATCATCAGCAGTATGACAATTGAAGCAAAAAAACAAAGCAACATTGTGCTTATCGAAACTTCTATGGGCGACATCAAGATACGCCTTTACGATGAAACTCCTTTACATCGTGACAATTTTTTAAAATTGGTAGAAGAAGGATTTTATAACGACCTCCTTTTCCACCGTGTCATCAAAAATTTCATGGTACAAGGCGGCGATCCTGACTCTAAGGGTGCAGCAGCCAACAAATCTCTTGGCTCAGGCGGTCCCGGTTATCAGATTCCTGCAGAAATCATCTATCCACAACTCTTTCATAAGCGCGGTGCTTTATCTGCAGCTCGTACAGGAGATCAGATGAACCCTGAAAAAAAATCTTCAGGCTCGCAATTTTACATTGTTTGGGGTGACGTATACACAGAGGCCCAACTAGCGAGCATGGATAAGCAGAAAAAACAACAAGCCATGCAAGCCTATTTTGGAAAACTCGCACAAGAAAAACGCGAAACCATTCAAGCGTTTCAAAAGGCAAATAATAAAACAGCACTAGACTCCTTGCAAAAAGAGCTCGCTTCACTCACGGAAGCTGAATTTGCCAAAAATCCCACCAAAGGGGGTTTAACAGAAGAACAAAAGAAAGCTTACAGCACAATTGGTGGAACGCCTCACCTGGATGGTGAATACACCGTATTTGGGGAAGTCATTGAAGGTTTGGACGTCGTTGACAAAATTCAGTCTTGCCAGACGGCTTCCGGAGACCGTCCAAAAACAGATATCACGATGAAAATGAAAATCGTTAAGAAATAAGTCACGGCTTACTTTCCAGCACGTATTAAAGATGTTTCAAAAGGGCGCAAAGGTCAAGGCGTCGTCTTTTGAAACATTTTTTTTTCATTTGTCAGGACACTTTCACCCACTCTTTCAACGTGGCATCGTACTGCTTTTTTGGCCTGGCGGGGTTTCCAGCTACAATGGTATAAGGCGGAACATCTTTGGTGACAACACTTCCGGCGGCAACAATAGAATGTTTTCCGATAGTTATTCCAGAAAGAATCACGGAATTTCCACCGATCCATACCTCATCCTCAATCGTAATATCTTTGGTACTGACCTTCTGCATACTGATGGGCATACTCACATCTTCATAACCGTGATTTAGTCCAGATACAATAATATTCTGAGCCAACAGAACATCGTTACCAATAGTAACCGGGCCAATCAGTACAGAGCCCAAACCAATCCTGGTGCGCGCACCTATAGTTACCGCTCCTACTCCGTTGTTGACAGTACAAAAATCCTCAATGGTAGAATCTGCCCCCAGGCTAAACGGGTTAAAAGGGAGCACATCAAGTCGTACCCTACACCGGATCATAGAATGCCTGCCTTTGGAATGAATGAATGGATTCACAAATAATTTGACCCACAAACGTGGTCTGGCCTGATTTCTGGGCATTAACATCCACAGTAATAAATTCTTGAGTTTTGGAGAACCCTTCAGTTTTTCTTTAATTCCCATAGTTTTTCTGTACTTAAAATGAGCGTATTTAAGGCTATTCATTCTGCGATGAACATTCATGCCTGCAAAATTAGAAATATAACCGAATAAAAGAAATTTAATATGGATTTTCAGACCGAATACGCCATTCGCTGGGATACGCATTATTTGCACGATTTCCGATATTTTTCATCCAGCCGAGCGGATGCCCTTCGTAGATCATTAGGACCCAACCCAAAGGACATGTTTCGGGTAAAACCAAAGCCTCCCTGCGCAAATAAGCTATAGACTGTTTTAAATCCAATGTACAGGTTTTTACAGCTGACAAATCCAACTCTGTAGACAAAGCAAGAGAGATATCAGGAACCAGGTCTTTGCCCTTCATTTCGCCCAAAATAACTCCTGAATGGACTATCCTAAGCTTTTCCTCCAATTGTTGCAGTGCCGTTTTATGCTCTTTGTGCAAGGCACAGATGCTTCCCACGCGATTGTAAGAAAAATCGTAAGCATCCGGTGTTTTCAGCATGTTGCGAACTGCATCCGGAACAGTCGGTTGTTTCTTCTGATTGTTGCCTGATTTTATTTTAGAAACCCTTTCTGGAGTATAAGGTCCATCATTCTTTTGTAAGAGTGCCAGAAAGAAGCCCTCCCCTTTGGTCTCATGGGGCAAGAAATGATAGACTGGAAAGTCACTCCTTTGCGATGGATCTGAAGTGAAACCCAATGATCCGGTTATTTTCCATTCACTCTGTACAGGAATTTCCAGCAAATTGGCTCCAAGCTCCTCACAAGCCCAACGGACATTATCTTCATCTTCCTGTCTGTTAAAGGTACAGGTGCTGTAAATCAGAAATCCACCCGGGCGCAATGCTGACCAGCAATGATTTAGGATATCACGTTGCCTGGAAGCGCAAAGCCTGACATTATCCTCAGACCACTCTGATATCGCCCCAGGGTCTTTGCGAAACATGCCTTCTCCGGAACAGGGTACATCTGTCAAAATGACATCAAAGAAATGTGTCAGTCCTGAAAAAGCAGATGGATCACTCTGCGTGACTATTACATCCGGATTTCCCCACTTAATCAGATTTTCTGCCAGAATATTAGCTCTGGTACGTATCAGCTCATTAGCAACTAACAGACTGCCCTCAGGCAAAACGGAAGCTGCAAGTGTTGACTTTCCGCCTGGTGCAGCACAGAGGTCAAGCATGCGGACAGCAGTCGCTCCCAACCCTACCAATGCCTCACGAATGGCGTGTTCTACAAACATCGAAGATGCTTCCTGAACATAATAGCAACCCGCATGCAACAAGGGATCAAATGTAAAAGCAGGACGCTGGGTCAGGTAATGGCCATACGAAGCCCAAGGCACTTTTTCCGCAAAAGGCAGGTTTATCCCTTCACGGGTATTTTCACAAACCTTTTGCGTGTTCAACCGCACACTGACAGATGCAGGTTCTTCCAACGCTGAAAACAACTTTTCAGCCTCAACACCCAACTGTTCTTGGGTCTGCTTGATAAACGCTTCCGGTAAAAACATAAGTACTCTGGAGTTTTATTGTCTGCAAAGATAATGTGACATTTGCACTTCTGCACATTTTCATCGTACATTTGCATCTCTAAAGAAAATCCGTCTATAAATTTTGAAACAATGCCAGGCACTTTATATCTTTTCCCTGTAACATTGGCAGAAAGTACCCTCGAAAGGGTTCTGCCCGAGTACAACAGACAATTAGTACTGCCCATCCGGCATTTTATCGTTGAAGAAGTTCGCACGGCACGTCGATTCCTGAAAAAAGTCGATCCTGGTTTCGACATTGATGCCTGCCAGTTTTATACCCTCAACAAACGGACTACCCCCGATGATATTGCCGGTTATCTTCAGGCTTTAAAGAACGGAGCGGACATGGGATTGCTTTCAGAGGCAGGTTGTCCGGCCATTGCAGATCCAGGGGCAGATATCGTACGCATCGCACAAGAAAAAAGTTTCAAAGTGGTGCCTTTGGTGGGTCCATCTTCCATTTTATTGGCGTTAATGGGTTCTGGTTTTAATGGACAGCGATTCGCTTTTGAGGGTTATCTGCCTGTTGAGAAAGAAGATCGCATCAAAGCAATCAAGCATCTGGAGCAACGATCCTACTCGGAAGACATGACACAAATATTCATTGAAACACCCTACCGGAATATCAGGCTTCTGGAAGATCTGGCATCAAACTTACGACCTCAAACCAAAATTTGTGTCGCTTTCGACCTGACGGGGCCTGACGAAATCATACGTACACTTTCTGCCACAGACTGGAAAAAAGATCGTACAGAACTCACAAAAAAACCTTGTATATTCTTACTATACAAGGCATAAAAGCGTTAAAGAAAAAAATCAATCTTTTAGAAGCGACTCCACAAAGTCTATTTCGCCTTCCAAAAAAGAACTAAAAAAGGACTTGCCAACATTTTCCCTGATTTGTTGAATGGTCCAAAATTTACCATTGGTCTTGTCTGGATTAGTGAGCTCATTTTCATCATCGATAGTAAGTAGATACAACAATACTTGCCAATGGCCTATTGAATTTTCATGTTTGTATCTAAGCAAAAACTTGGGCGAATGACTCGTTGGGAAAAATTCCATCTGCATTTTTTCAATCGTTTCTTCAACAGAAACACCATATTCCATCATGCTTTCAAAAGGATGATCGTATTTTCCGACATCCGGACAAAATTCATAAGTCCGGGGTGATAAATAGATAAATCCAGATTTATAAACCAATATCCGGATCAATGGATGCTGATAGGTTCCTGGTTTTTCCAATGAAGCTGATCTCGCAACGCGTCCAATCACACGACCGGCATCATCAACAATCGGGAGCCAGTATTCTTTTTGATAACATCTCTTAATCAGGTAATTGCGATAAACCAACATAATTACGACCACCACGATAAGCACAACTGCCAATATTGCCAGAATTGTGAAAATGGAGCTTTTGTTTGCAGAAAACAAATCACCGTAATAATCAATCGAAGCCATCATAATGATAATCATATAAACCTTCTCCATTCAACAATTTTCAGGTAGATTTGTTCGATTTACAATGATTATAAATGATTCTCGGCATGATAAGATGAGCGAACCAATGGACCGCTCTCCACAATCTGAAATCCTTTCTGCAAAGCAATGTCCTTGTAGCGGGAAAAATCGTCCGGATGAATATAAGCCTGAACAGCATAATGTCTGGATGTCGGTTGCAGATATTGCCCCAATGTGAGGATGCTGCAACCCGCATTCACCAGGTCATCAATCGCTTCAAATAATTCCTCTTCAGTTTCGCCCAAACCCAGCATTAAACCGGATTTCACACGAAGACCAGCAAGTGATAATTGTTTCAGGACAGCCAGACTTCTATCATAAAAAGCAGCCGAACGAACCTCCGGGGTCAAACGCTTGACTGTTTCCATATTATGCGATACTATTTCGGGTGCTTCATCACTGATTTTTTGAATCAATTCAGGGCGTCCCTGAAAATCGGGAATCAGGACTTCCACCGTCGTTTCAGGGTTGACACGTCTCAGTGTCCTGATAACCTGAACCCAATGTTCAGCACCCAAATCCGGTAAATCATCCCTGTCAACTGAAGTAAGGACAACATGTTTTAAATGCATCAACCGAACAGATTCAGCAAGACGTTCGGGCTCATCAGGGTCAGGAGGCAATGGTTTTCCAGTATCCGTATTGCAAAAACGACAAGAGCGCGTACAGATAGCTCCAAGCACCATAAAAGTGGCGGTTCCCCTGCTCCAGCATTCAGCTTGGTTGGGACATCGCCCACTCGAACAAATGGTATGCAAATGCTGGCCTTCAATTATTTTCCGGGTGTGAACAAAACCCTCGTTATCTCCCAAACGGACTTTAAGCCATTCCGGTTTTCGCACCTGTTTTTCCATTCCGATCTTTAAAGATTTTTGAAAATGAAATCGGACATTCTATTATACAGATGCTTGCGGTAAGTAACGCCTAAAATACTGTGATTGCTGGTAGGATACATCTGCATATCAAACTGGACACCAGCCTCGATCAATGCTTCAGCCATATCAAAGCTCTGATTGACACGTACATTGTCATCAATCATGCCATGTACTAGCAATAATCTGCCTTTCAGGTCAGCAGCTCTCAGCAAGGGAGACCCTTTATCATAACCGGATTGGTTTTCTTTGGGTGTCCTCATGAATCTCTCCCCATAAACGGAGTCGTAATAACGCCAGTCACAAACAGCACCAATGGCTATTCCTGCTTTAAAAATACTTGTCTGGTCGGTCATAGACATCAATGTGATATATCCACCGAAGCTCCAGCCCCAGATACCGATACGCGAACCATCCACATAGGTCTGGTTCTTCAGGTAGTTTGCAGTTGCAATCTGATCCTGCGTTTCCAGAATTCCAAGATTACGAAAGGTTGATTTACGGAAAGCTTCACCGCGGCCACCAGTGCCACGTCCGTCTACACAAACAACAATGTATCCCTTTTCAGCCAGGAAATATTCCCAGTCAAAGCCAAACTTGTCCAATGCGGATTGAGAATCGGGGCCACTGTACTGAATCTGCAGGACAGGATATTTTTTGTTCTTATCAAAATTGGCCGGTTTTAAAATCCAGCCATTCAGCTTTTGGCCATCGGCTGCAGGTACCGTTATAAATGTCTTATCCTGATAGTTCAATTTGGAGAGCCTGGTTCTAAGCAACTTGTTATCTTCGATGGTACGAACCTCTTCTCCCAGAGCATTGCAAATACTGTAAACGGGAGGCGTTTTGATATCAGACCAAGTACGCACGAAATAGCTAAAATCGCTATTGAAAGAAGCATCGTTCGTTCCGGATTTTACACTGATCTGATCTTTTTTGCCTTTCTTATCAATTTTATAGAGCGAACGGCTCATTGGCCCTTGTTCAGTGGATTGAAAATAGTAAGCATTGTTGATGGTATCGCAACCCAAATAGTTGGTGACATCCCATTTCCCTGATGTCAGTTGCTTTTGCAAATCGCCCATGTTCCCATAAAGATAGAGATGTCGGTATCCATCTTTTTCGCTGACATAGGTAAAATTCTTTGATGAAAATTGGATGGCATCATACATCGGATCCACATACGTTTCGCTTTGATCTGTCAAAACCAGTTTTGATTGTCCGGATCTGGGATTGGCATAATACATTTTAAATAGATCCTGAGTTCTATTCAGCGTCATGACAGCCAACTGACTACTATTTTTCGTATATCGGATTCGAGGGATATAATCTTCATCTGTAATCGGCAAAATCATTTGTTTGGCTGAACGAATTTGAAGATTGTATGCATAGACCGATACGATGGAGTTCTTATTGCCCGCACTTGGATATTTATAACTATAAGATCCCGGATAATAAGCATTTTCATCCTTTTTAGACTGAATAGCTCCGAATAAGGGAAGTGTATAGGTGGGAACTTCTTTTTCGTTGAACTTTACATATGCCAGAAATTTACTGTCGGCTGACCAGTCAAAGTAACAAGTTTCACTGAACTCTTCTTCATATACCCAGTCAGCCACTCCGTTAATGATACTATTTGTTTCACCATCGGTAGTCACCTGAATTTCTGTTCCATAATCAAGCCTTTTGATAAAAAGATTGTTATCTCTGGCAAATGCGATGGAACGTCCATCGGGGGAAAATTTGGCATCACGCTGTGCACCGTTTGCCGAAAGAGAGTCTATCATATTACGTTTTCGGTCATAAACAAAGTACTCAGTGGTAAAAGAATGACGGTAAATCGGTTTTTTTTCACACCAAACAATAATTTTGGATTCGTTGGGATTGAAAGTATATCCGATAATTTTTTTCAGGGATGTGCCTTTGGCTTTGTCCAAATCCAGAATGACCTCTTCCTGTTTTCCGGAAAAATAACTATAGCGAACCAGGCACTTACCTGTCTCATCAATATTGGTATAGTAACGAGCATCTTGCATGGATCGGATATCGGGTATCGAAGCTGATCGATAGGCACCTGTAACAATCGAATCCAATGACATTTCCTGTTTGGCTGCAAATAGCAGACAAAAATTCAAACTCAATACAATCAACAAACAAAATCTCTTCATAATAATGTGTTTAATAGGTTGCAAAAATACGAATTAGAATTTGGAAGCCCATTTATTAAGCCACTTTTTCTGTACTTTTGTACTACAATCAAAAATGCTTGTATCTAGTTTCAGTCATAATGATAAAAATGCCCTTGTACAGAAAGTTTCAGGACTTCCTGAATGAACATTTCGATACTAAAATCCAGAAAATTTCCCTGAATGCAGGATTTACTTGTCCAAACAGGGATGGAAACAAAGGATTTGGTGGTTGTACTTATTGCAACAACCAGACTTTTAATCCAGATTATTGCAAGACTGAAAAAAGTATTACCGTTCAACTGGAGGAGGGTATCCACTTTTTTGCCAGGAAATACCCCAAAATGGACTATTTGGCCTATTTTCAGGCATACACCAACACTTATGGTGAATTGGAACACTTGAAAACATTGTACGAAGAAGCCCTGCAGGTAGATGGTGTTAAAGGGCTTGTCATTGGAACCAGGCCTGATTGCATGCCGGATGATTTACTGGATTATCTGGAAAAACTGTCCAAAAATCAATTTGTCCTGATTGAGTACGGTGTAGAATCCACCAATGACGAAACGCTTCTAAGAATCAACCGGGGTCATGACTTTGCCTGTTCGGAAGATGCGATCAGAAGGACTTCAGCCAGGGGACTACTTGTCGGTGCACACCTCATTCTTGGACTTCCCGGTGAAAATAAAGAAGAAATTCTGTTGCACGCTGAACACCTAAACAAACTACCCATTGACACGTTAAAACTTCATCAGCTTCAGATTATCCGAAATACCAGACTGGCCTCCGATATGGAAGCAAACCCGGATATGATCCATTTGTACAACGCTGCAGAATACGCTGACCTGGTAATAGACTTTCTGGAAAAGCTTCGCCCTGATATGGCTGTGGAGCGTTTTGTATCTCAGTCGCCCAAAGAATTGCTTATTGCGCCGGACTGGGGTTTAAAAAATTATGAATTCACCAACCTGGTGGAAAATAAAATGCGTAAACAGGGAAATTACCAGGGACGCAAAATCACCTGGAAATAACGCAAAAAACTTTTTAACGTTTCAAATTCTTTTTTATAAGCTTTACCAAAAAATCATATTCTTCGAATTTGGCCAATTTGGAAACTAGAAGAAAATAAACAAGCCCGACAAAGGTTCCTACAAAAAGTTTTAAAACCTGACTCGAAATAAAATAAATTGAACCATAAGTAAGAAGCCCCATCGAACTTGTCAGGAAAAGGACAGGCGTGATATCCTTGAATAGTTGCAATAACCTTAGTCCCATTAATTTATTGGTAAAAATCGTAATGATGAACATATCAGCAAAAGAATACAGAAGAAGACCCCAACACATGATTTTAATACCGAAAGGGATGGTAGAAACCAGTATGATGACAGCTACAATCTTTTTGATTACTTCCGCCTTCAGAAAATAATCGGAACGACCTTTCACATTCAGAATGGAGCAACTCATCATCATAACAGGATTCCACATATAGGCAATGCAAAGAATCTGTATGTACGGAATAGCTGGAATCCATTGAACATTCAACACCACTTTCACCAAGGGTTCAGCTAAGGCACAAAGTCCCACAGCAATGGGGAATATAAGGTAACAGGACAATTTCAGGTACTTGCTAAAATAGTACTTTAACTGTTCATCATCATCCTGCATATTGCATTGTATGGGGTAAATGGCACGAACAATCACAGCCGAGATATTGTTCGATGCAAAAGTAGCCAAGTTGTTAGCCTGGTAAAAATTTCCTACTGCACCTTTAGAATAAACTTTTCCTATAACCAAAGTATAAAGATTCTGGTAAACCGTATGTAACAAAGAAGAAGCAAGTAATTTTGAGCCAAAAGAAAATAAGGATCTAAATGAAGTGATGGAAAAGGCCCAAAGTGGATGCCAACGAGATAATATCCAGAGCAAAATATTACAGATCAAATTGTTTAAAAGTGTCTGAGCTACTAAGGCCCATACGCCATATCCGTTGTAAGCCATCCAAATACCAAGCAACCCGCTAATAAAAACGGCGATTGTTGAAGCTATTGCCAATTTTTTGAAATCCAGGGCAATAGCTAGCATTGCTCTTTGAACAAGCCCAAATGAGTTCATAATCAATGAAAGACCAATGACTCTTGTTATATCTATGAGCTTTTCTTCTTTATAAAAATCGGCAATATAAGGAGCAGCCATATACAGAATCAGATAAACTACGACAGCAACAACGAAATTGAAATAAAAAGCGGTGGAGTAATCAATTTCAGTTCTGTCCTTCTTCTGAATCAACGCAGATCCAAAGCCACTGTCCACAAAGGTCTGTGCAATTGCCATAAAAAAGGCTAGCATTGCTATTAGTCCATATTCTTCGGGTAATAGTAACCGCGCAATAATAATGCTCATTACAAATTGAATACCCTGACTACCAAACCTTTCAACTGCACTCCAAACCACACTCTTTACGGTCTGCTGCTTTAAATCTTCCATCTTTTATTGACCTTAATTTTTTATTTTAGCGAAGGTAAAAATAATCTTGCTATTTGTATTAGTAGTCCATTCTTTGTTTTGCATAAAATCTGACAATGAATTGCTTAAAATTGGTGATATAATTCACTTACACTGATGGATACCTTTCTACTGTCAAACCTATTAATGATCATAAGCCTTGCATTCTCGCCTTGTGATTTGACAGAGTCCGGATCATTAAAAAAATCAATTATTTTTTCTGATAGTTGTTTTTCATTATGGAACTCGGCGATAGTACCATTTATTTTATCTGTAATAATTTCACTTGTTCCATCAGTTGGGGTGACTAAAACAGCACATTTCATAGCCATTGCTTCTAAAAGCGCAATAGAAAGACCTTCCCATAAACTTGGCAAGCAAAAGACATCAATTGCATTTAAAAGATCTGGAATGTCATTCCTAAAACCAGTTGTAAATATGATGTCATTCAGTTTATGTACTTCAATGTAATCTAAAACCGTCTTTTTTAAATCGCCATCGCCTACCAGAAGACCTTTAATTCTTTTTTCTTTCAAATTTGCGGCTTCAATAGCTTTAATAAAACTAATTGGATCTTTTTGAACTGTTATTCTGCCAAAAAGACCAACTACAAAATCGTCCGAATTTATGCCAAATTCATTTCTTATATTTTTAAATGAATTATTTGGATTGAACTTCTGAAGATTGATTCCATTTTCTATAACAATAGCCTTTTTTAGACCAAAAGCCTTTTTCCCGGATATTTTATTGCTTTCAGATACACATATAACTTTTCGACTGAATGCACATATAATTTTTTCACTTAGTATTCTTAATTTTTTGATGGCAAATGATTGATCTTGATGAAAACTCCAACCATGTACCGTATAAACCATTGGTATTTTCAAAAGTAAAGAAGTCAAAATCAAATTTGATGCAGCTCTGCTTCCGTGAGCATGAATCAAATGAATCTTTTCATTTACAATAATTTCTCGAATTTTTTTAAATACTCTAAAATCAAATGCGGAGCCTGTTTCAATAACATAACATTTAATGCCTCTTTCTCGTAGCAAATCAATCATTTGGCCAGGAGTAAAGGCTAAAACAATTGGTGATACGTCTGGTCCAAAACCTGAAATCAGATCAATCAAATGTGATTCACCTCCGCCGACTTGCCCTTGTCTTATAACTTCCAGAACTTTAAAAGTCTTCATGCTTATTATTTTTATCCTTTGGTCATTTTACTAATTATATTCGAATCAATGTTCCTTAATTTTTTTTTCGACAAATAACTGAAAATTTATTGAAAGGTTTTAATAAATCGTATATACATTTTAATATTTTTTTTATTTTCGGTGCTTTAATACATTTAAGCAGGGTAAATCAATTGAATTACTATTGTCAAGTATATTTCTTTAGACATCCTAAAAACAATCTTTTACAATGAATTATAGCCTTATTTTTCCCCCCATTAAAGTGGGACATCACTTTAAGTTTTGACATTGGTGTTTTTATGTTAGTTTTGCAGTATAGTTACTGTACTATGTGGTTCATGGTTTTTTGAAAGTTCCCTAAAATAAATTAAAGTACAATCTAAAATTGAACTGAAATGCACAATGTACGGAAAATTAAGAACCTTAAATACAAACTAATAAATATTTTGCTGTGAAAATCTTTTTTTGGTTAAGTGTTTTTATTGTGTTCTATACCTATTTGGGTTATGGAATAATTCTGTACTTGTTGGTAAAAATCAAAGAACATTTCTATCCAGCCAAGGTTATTCACTATACAGATGATTATCCTGAAATTACGCTTTTAATCGCTGCATACAATGAAGAATCTGTCGTAGCAGAGAAGATGGTCAATTGTCGAGCACTCAACTATCCAGAAGGAAAATTGAAATTCTTCTGGATTACAGACGGATCCAATGATAAGACGAATGAATTACTAGCTGCATATCCGGAAGTTCGTGTGTTATTCCAACCTGAACGACAGGGAAAAACAGCAGCCCTCAACAGAGGTCTGGATTATATAGAAACCCCCATCGTCGCATTTACCGACGCCAATACTATGCTCAACGAAAATGCAATCCTGGAAATGGCCAGATCTTTTGGTGATCCCAAGGTAGGATGTGTGGCCGGAGAAAAACGCATAGAACAAAAAGACGATAGCGGAGCAACGGCTGGTGAAGGTATTTACTGGAAATATGAATCAACACTGAAGGCATTGGACGATAGACTACATTCGGCCATTGGTGCTGCAGGTGAACTTTTTGCCATTCGCACTGCCTTATTTGAAAAAATGCCGACAGATACACTTTTGGATGATTTTATCCTCTCTATGAGAATTGCCCAAAAAGGTTATAAGATAGCCTATTGTAAAAAAGCTTATGCTATTGAGGATCCATCAGCCAATATGCTGGAAGAAGAAAAGAGAAAAATCAGAATTTCAGCCGGTGGACTGCAGTCCATTTATCGCTTACGTTCCCTCTTAAATCCGTTTAAATATGGAGTACTAAGCTTTCAATATGTATCTCACCGCGTATTGCGCTGGTCTGTTACTCCTATCATTTTCTTCTTACTGTTCCCTTTGAACATCCTGATTATAGCCTTATATGAAAATACACTTCTATACATCATCCTGCTTGCCCTTCAAATCCTATTTTATATGGCCGGTTACTGGGGACAACGTTGTGCACAGAAGCAGATCAAGAACAAGCTTTTCTACATCCCTTACTATTTCCTTTTCATGAACACCAGCGTCCTGAAAGGATTCAAATACCTTAAAAATAAAAAGGGAAGCGGCGTATGGGAGAAAGCCAAACGTGCTTAAATGAATTGTTTGATAAGAGCTTTTAATTCTTTGCTATCTATCGGTTTTGACATAAAACCAGAACCGCCGGCATTCATAAAATTTTCTTTATCAATATCAAAGGCGAAAGCTGTCAATGCAACGATGGGTATAATAGCATCTATCGCCCGTATAGCCCTAGTCGCCTCTAAACCATTGAGCACAGGCATCTGAATATCCATCAGAATCATATCAGGTTGAACATCCGAATACAACTGAACAGCCTCTTTGCCATTCTTTGCTCTAATAATGTTATACTCTTTTCTTAATAAAATGGAGACTAATGCAAAGTTACTATCCGTATCCTCTGCCACTAAAATCTTTTTAAAATCCATTTATGTTTTCAATTTTACAGAATTGTAATTAAAAATACTCAAAAAAGAAGTTTCTTTAAATAATGAACTTTCGTGTTAATAGGTATTTTGATGCGAAAGTACTAAGCCTTATTGTTCTATGCAAATAAAAATACATTTTTTATAACTTAGAACTATTTATAATCGGTATAATTAACTTCCGTCGCGGTGAAATACGCCTTCCTTTTTTTCTCTCACTTAACAGAATTCATCAATATATCCTGCAAGTAAACCCATCTTTGTTTTTATTTAAAAAAAAAATGGATTATTGGTACAAAAGTGTAAATTTGCTCAACTATATAGAAAACGTTAAAAAAGGAACCAGATCTGGCTTCGGCTACAGCAAAATCTAATAGATGGACAACACAAAAAGAAATAAAGCAGGGATCATTTCCCATGAACACTCTGGATTACTGCACAATCCGGATTATTCAGATAAGATATTGAGTATGACAGCTGATACGATGTTCATTTTTACGAATGATGGTGTCTGCCTGGAAATCGACCTTCACACTGACAGATGGTTCTTGCAGGACACCGATTCCATCATCGGTAAAAACATTTTCGAACTTCTTCCTTCAGAAACGGCCTTAGCCCTTAAAAGCAATTTTACAAAAGTAATCACTACTGGTGAAAAATCCACAGATAATTACGAATTGAAAATCTCAGGTAAAAATTATTTCTTCAAATGCATCATTTACAAGTTTAGTGAAGAACTGATTCTCTGTCAATACAGAGACATCACGCAACGCATTCTACTGAAAAAGAGACTGGAAATAATGAATGAAAAGCTACAGGAGATTGAAAAAGTGGCTCAAATCAGTCAATGGAATTACAACAGCAATCTAAAGAAATTTCAATACTCTGGATTTTCTGGTGCCTTAGCCACCGATTCAGAAACAAAATACATCAGCCTGGAAAAATACCTGGAATATGTACATCCGGTAGACAGACGACTTTTCAAAAGTTTTATGGACAATGGCATGCAGATGTTTTCCAACAATCAGATCGTTTATAGAGCCATCCTGAATAAAAAAATCTTTCATTTAAGATTTAAAAACATCAACTCGTACATTGAAAATGGAATGACGTTCTTAAATGGTTATATTCAGAACATAACAGACATCGTACATAAAAAGCATGAATTGGAAATAGTTACACTCGCAGTTGAAAATTCTACAGATTATATTTTCGCTATGAAATCTGATGGACAGTTGATTTTTGGAAATAGGAAGTATAAAGAATTCAACCAACTGAAAAGCGATGCAGATATCACCGACCACAACTTCTTTGAAATAAAAAATAGCCACACTAATAAAAGTAAATGGCAAGATATCATCTACCAATTGACATCGACCAACCAATCCATCAATTTTGTGGAGGCTATACCCATACCTAACAAACCGGATATCATCGCTTTTGACTGTACCTCCTATCTGGTTCAGGATTCCAATGGAGACAATCTGATCTGGACTTTTGGCAAGGATATTACAGAACGGGTACATTATGAGAAACAAGTTAAAGAACTTAACCAAATAATGAGTACCGTCCTTAAAAATATTCCGATGTCCATTTCTGTTAAGGATGTGAATGATGACTTCAAGTACATATTCAGCAACCGTATAGGTGATGAATTCCATTGGGGGGTCAAAGATGGAATGATTGGGAAAACCGATTTTGAAATTTTTGCTGAGGACGTTGCTGAAAAAATGAGGACAGAAGACCTGGTCAATATTAAAAGAAAGGGTGAAAATCGTAAAATCATCGAAGACATAGATGAATTTGGTGCAAAACAGATCAGAGACCAATTGCGTATCATTGTAAAAGATGATTCCAGACCATTGCTGATCTCCATTGAACGAGATATCACCAAAGACAAGAAAATGGAACAAGATTTAATTAGCGCCAAAGAAAAAGCGGAAGAGTCAGATAAATTAAAATCCGCATTTGTCGCTAATATCAGTCATGAAATTCGAACGCCATTGAATGCCATTGTCGGTTTCTCCAGAATTATAGCAGAAACGGACAACAGCGATGAAAGACAATCCTATTTTTCCATAGTGGATGAAAACAATTCCAGACTGTTGGGGTTGATCAATGAAATTCTGGATATCTCTAAAATAGAATCCGGTATCGTAGAATTCGATTACGAGCCAATGAGCATCTATGCACTCTGTCAGGATATATTCCAGACCAATTCTCTGAAATGTGCCAAAGATACACAACTTATTTTTGAAGACTGCGACCAAAACCTGCTCATTCAAAGTGATAAGGGCAGATTGGCACAGGTTTTCAATAATCTAATTGGTAACGCCATCAAATATACAAAACAGGGATGCATCAGCATTGGATATCTCGAGAAACCAAAGCAAATTGAATTTTATGTAAAAGATTCAGGTGACGGTATTGACAACGAAAAAATAGATAGAGTATTCGATCGTTTCATCAAAGCAGACAGCTACTCGCAAGGAACTGGACTTGGGTTATCCATCTGTAAATCAATCATTGAAAAAATGGGAGGAACCATCTCGGTCACTTCCACGAAGAATGAAGGTTCTTGCTTTACCTTCACCTTGCCAGCTAGTTGTATTGTTAAACATTCAGATAAAAATTCTGATCATACCGGAGATGAAAATAACACAAAGAAAAACGGTTTGATTCTGGTAGCTGAAGATACTGACAGCAATTTCATACTGCTGGATGCCATGATTGGAAATGAATTCACTCTAAAAAGAGCCAGAAATGGATTAGAAGCGGTGAATATGTTTGAGGAACTACATCCGGATATCATTTTGATGGACATTAAAATGCCTATTATGAATGGCCTTGATGCGACCAAAATCATCCGGACCCTATCAACTGAAGTGCCCATTATAGCACTCAGTGCCTTTGCCTTTGAAGAAGACAGGGATAAATCCTTTGAAATGGGTTGCAATGATTTTCTCTCAAAACCATTTAAAAAAAGGGTCCTAGTCGACATAATCAGTAAATATCTAAAATAGTTATGCGAGACAGTGCTCTTATCCGAATGATCAGATACACGTTAGTCGTTTGTACTATCCTTGTCTCCTTTCTTTCCATTTGTGCTTATATAAACTCAAGACATGGAGGGATCTTCGAGATTTTTGGTTTCTATGGTATATTCCAACCCATTCTGATTATTTTAAGTATTCTACTGTTTTTCTATTGGGCAATCCGTTTGAAAGCAATTGTCATTGTTCCACTTATAGCAATTGCACTCAACTGGGGTTATATTGGCTCTGTCTATCAGCTGCCTATCAAACAAAACAATGTCTACGGAACTGGAAAAGTCAGCTTCAATTTGGCTACTTACAATGCACAAGGTTTTAAAATAGGTCATCAAAGACCATCGATAGTCGGTGTCATATCCGATTTCATGAAGGGAAAAAAGGTAGATGTGCTCTGTTTGCAAGAAGTGGATTACGATTCAACATTCACTATTGACAGTATCGCCAGATCCTTCTCCTACCTACCCTATTACGCCAAAGCCATCTCAGAGAAACCGGGTTTTCACTTGATGATTTTGAGCAAATTCCCAATAGTAGGCTCCACTCATTTTCATTTTGGACATGAAGGGAACCAAGCAATGCAGGCCGATTTATTGATTGAGGGAGATACCGTTCGAATATTTAACTTCCATTTACAAACCACAAACTTCAATCAGAGTAAATTTGAGATTGTACCTGAAGATTGGCTATGGCACATATATGGAGAAGCAGAAAAATCAACCACAGTTTACAACATTCTTCACAAGAATTATCAAAAGCGCACAGTGCAGGCAGCCTTTGTCCGAAAACAAATTGAAGCAACACCCTTTCCAGTGATAGCTTGTGGAGATATGAACTCAAACCCTTCTTCCTACACCTACTTTCAGCTGAAAGGTTCGTTGAAAGACGGATTCAAAACATGTGGACGCGGATATGAATATACTTTACTGGGGCTTTACAGGCTTTACAGAGTAGATTATATCTTTCATTCTAAAGATTTTGATGGGTATTCTTATCAGTCCTATAAAACGCGCTACAGCGACCACAAACCAGTTATCATGGGCATTACCTTAAAATAAACAGACTGTAATTAATCCTGACCGTGAGGGGTATGAATAAACTTTTTATCCTTCTTGATTTTGAAAAAATTCAGGAACATCATAAGACAAAGTTTTGGAACCGTTTTCCAACTTTTCTGTATAAATAACTTTAAAAGTCCATCGGGGGTTGCTATAACAAACAAGCCAATCAACAAAAAGACCAATATAAACCATTTTATGGCACTTTCCCAGTTGATGATCAACACAAATACAGCCATTAGTCCGGTAAGGCCAAACATCACCATGCGAGGCAGCAACATCCATTGGATTATCTTGTCAAGATAATTGATATTACGGGTACGAATACACATGGGTATATTCCGCAAGTTAGAGATCATCATGGTATATTGGGCAGAAAGCCAACGTTGACGTTGACTGGAATACACATTATCCTGGCTGGTCTTTTCATCCTTCACATACAAACTATCGAGATACTCAATTTTTATAGACTGCTTTAAAAGCAAGGCTTCTAATTCTTTATCCTCACCCGCTGTATTAATACATGTAACATTATCCCGAAACCATTTATAATCGAAAGCCATACCTGAACCGACCAAAGCAGATGACAAGCCTAATGCACAATGACCTTTTCTAAAAATGGAATGATTTACTTCTTCACTAACCGCATCAAAAACAGCGACTCCAGTCTGCATATTTTTGGCAATACGATGAGCCTGTAACGCTTTCACACCGATAGAAAAAGCGTTATTGATGACTCTCAGGTAAGATGGATCTACTTCATTATCTGCATCAAGGATGGTTACAATGTCAAAGGAATTTATTTCATAATGATCCATCGCAAAGTTCAGAGCCTTGGCCTTAGAGCTATGTTCAAAAGTCACTTCCAACAATGTTACCGGTAATTGTCTGATTGCCTCATTGGTGGAATCCTGCATGTGATCGGAGATGACCACAAGCTCATAAGATCCTTTCGGATAATCCTGTTTAAGAAATTCATTAACAGAATTCAGGATGACAGAATCTTCCCTATAGGCTGGAAACAATATCAGCACTTTTCTTATATCTTTTGTATCTGGAAATTGTTTCTCCCGATAAAACTTGGAGGCTATACCATAAATGATAAGATACAACACGGACAAAGCAACCATTACAAAAATCACCCAGTCTAAAACACTCAGAAAAATTGTGAAACTCATTGTAAAGTTGATTATTTATCCATTTTCAAAAAGGCATTAATGCCTTGAAAGCCTGCTTTTACCAGATTGGTTTTCCCTTTAAGCAAATACTGCAAGCAAGCTTTGGTATTCGCTATCAATATTTGATAAATGATTGAAATCCATTTGTAGATGCCCTCTACATTCCGCCAGGCATAAAGTAAACGATTACGGGTCATATAGAATACCTGTAGTGAGCTTTGCACGCCTGTACTTTTACTTCCTTTATGAAAAACCACGCAGGAAGGTATGTACCACATTTCAAACCCTGCACGTTTTACAGCAGCACTCCAATCCAACTCCTCATAATAAAGGAAATAGACTTCTGGCATAAGCCCGATTTTATCAAGGGCACTTTTTCTAAAAAGCATAGCAGCACCATGTACAATGGGGGTTGGAGCTGGGGTATCCCATCTTCCGTCATCTACTTCGTCAATGCCAATGATGAAATTACGCAGGGTTACTTTTGTCAAAGACGTGTAACCCGCAAACTGAATCGTATTTCCTGGTTCTGCAAAGAGGATTTTAGGCGAAACAGCTGCGATGGATGGATTCAGTTCCATCGCATCAATAAGCTTACGGAAGCCGTCAGTAAGAACAAAAGTATCGTTATTCAGTAAAAAAAGGAAATCGCCCTTTGCATTACGGATACCCAAATTATTTCCGCCGGAAAAGCCGAGATTTTTATCACTTCTCAGAGCTATAATTTGTGGATATTTCTTCTTTAAAAGATCGGCTTCGTTTATTTTAGAAGCATTATCCACCACTATGATCTCATAAGAGACAGATCGTATATGTTCAAGCAAAGAATCAATCAGTTCGCAGGTATCATCAAAACCATTGTAATTGACTGTAATAATAGATAACAATGGCTCTGAGTTATTTGCCATCAGTAAACCTTCAGAAAGGTCCTCATCCGCTCCGCCCATCATTTATTCTTTTTGAGGATTAATGTTTGGGTACTGTAAAGTTGAAAGTGGTACCAACACCAAGTTGGGATGTAAACCATAAACGGCCTCCAATTTTTTGTGCAAAGTCCACACATAAAAGCAATCCAAGACCAGAGCCTTCTTCATTTCCGGTGCCAAATGTACTGAAATGAGTTTCAATTTTTAAGAGCTTCAGCTGAGCATCTTCGCTCATACCGATACCCTGATCTTCGACACTGATAACAGCTTTACCATCTTCTTCTGTAACATTATCGGTAATCCGGACAATAATAGAATCGCCTTTTTTACTGAACTTGATTGCATTGCTTAATAAGTTGCGTAATACACTTTTAACCATATCCCGGTCTGCATAAACTTCACAATTCTTAGGGGCAACCAGCTTTATATAAACATGTTTCAGTTCAGCTATCTTGGTGGTAATTTCTAGTACGGCTTCTGCAAGATCTACCAGGTCTGTTTGTTGAGTAACAACATTTAAGCGGCCTGTCTGACTTTTCGTCCATTTAAGCAGATTATCCAATAGGGAAAATGTATCCTCTGTCGTCTTGTTTGCAAGACTCAACATTTCATACATTTCACTTCCAATAGCATCTTCAGTGATGGTCAAAACCGCCATATTTAACATCATCTTGATTGAGCCCATCGGCGAACGCAAATCGTGAGCAATCACCGAATACATCTTATCCCTGGAATAAATGGAATTTTGTAATTCTTCTTTTTGTTGAATGATGATTCTCTTGGCGGCAATCAGAGATATTTGATGTTTTACACGTATGATAAGTTCTTCTTTACTGAATGGCTTTGAAATAAAATCATTGGCTCCTATTTGGAAACCTTTGACAATTTCTGCAGTACCATTCAAAGCGGTTAGAAAAATAATTGAAACATCACAAAAAGGAACCGGCATATTTCTCAATTGTCTAGTTACCTCAAACCCGTCAACATCGGGCATCATCACGTCCAATAATATCAGATCCGGTTTTTCTTCCTGAACCTTTTCCAATGCTTCCTTCCCACCCATTGCGGTACTGATCTGGAATTTCTCATTAGTAAGTAGTATTTTAAGTAGTAGTACATTTGATAGGACATCATCTACTATCAAAATTTTATACTCTGAATTGTTGATTTCAACATCCATCTAAAAAACGTATTTATATAAAATAATTAAACACTTCATTCTTTCAAATCCGGAACACTGTTAAATAATCGATTTAAAATAATCGATAGTTCGGTTAAGACCTTCCTCCAATTGTATATTCGGAAACCAGTCCAGTTTTTCCTTTGCAAGGCTTATGTCTGGTTTTCTTTGTCTGGGATCATCGTTTGGCAAAGGCAAATAAATGATTTTAGAACTGGAGTTTGTCTGACGAATGACTAACTCAGCCAATTGACGAATGGTAAATTCATTCGGATTCCCAATATTTACAGGTCCGGTAAACTCATCACCGGTTCCCATCATACGTATCATACCTTCTACAAGATCATCCACATATTGGAAACTTCTGGTTTGACTACCGTCACCATAAATGGTAATATCTTCTTTCTTTAATGCCTGAACAATAAAATTTGAAACAACCCGACCATCATTTGGATGCATGTTTGGACCATAGGTATTGAATATTCGGATAATTTTAATCCGACAATTGTTTTGTCTGTAGTAATCCATAAAGAGCGTTTCTGCAACTCTCTTTCCTTCATCGTAACATGAACGTATACCTACCGGGTTTACATTTCCCCAATAACTTTCATCTTGCGGATGAACGAATGGGTCACCATACACTTCACTGGTTGAAGCCTGCAATACTTTACAACCTGTCGTTTTCGCCATACCCAAAACATTGATGGCACCCATGACTGAAGTCTTGACAGTTTGAATAGCATCATATTGATAATGGATGGGAGAAGCAGGACAGGCCAGATTGTAAATTTCATCCACAATGGCATAATAAGGATGTATCACATCCCAGCGAACAAGCTCGAATAAAGGATTGGAAAGGAAAGGCAAAATATTCTTTTTGGACCCGGTAAAAAAATTATCCAAACAAACGACGTTATTTCCTTCCTCAAGCAAACGTTTGCATAAATGTGAGCCAATGAAACCTGCTCCGCCGGTTATCAAAATCTGCTTCATATGTTTTTGTGTTTTTCTAATCGTTACAATTGAGCGTAAAGTTAAATTTCTTTTTTATATGTTCAAACATTCCACCACATCAATTTAAAAAAAACGCCATCAAATCGGATTTGATGGCGTTTAAATATCATATAAGAACTTCTTTTTAAATAAAATTTTTATTCTTTTACAAAAACATATCCACTTTTGTCAGTTGGGTATTCATACCAATACGAATTATCGACTCCACCTGAAACACACCACTGTGAAAATTGAGGATAAACAGTGGTAATATCTTTCCATTCTGAGGCATATTTGAATTTTACAGGAATAAGCATACCCCAAACCATATTATCAGATGTTGTGTATTTCTTCCCAGCCACCGAGTTGTCAGCTGACGTTCCAAACAAAAATGGATCAGCTTTATCAGTCGGCTCAAAACCTGAAAGATGGACTTCTGTTCTGGCGCTTGAAGGAGCCGGTTTATTTGTGACAATAAAGAAGTTCAGATTCGCAATGCTGATATCTGAAGGATCAACGGGTGTTGTAAATACTACCCGGATGGTATCAGTAACAGGTTCATAGTATTCTCCAGCAATAATGGTATTGATCAGAGACGCTGTTGCACCGGTTGCAGGATTAAGCAATAAATGAGCATCATCAAACAAAGGTATCACAGCTTTGGACTGACCAACTTCGAGTCCGCCCTTTTCAGTTTTAAACAACTCACCGGTAAGTACAGGAGCTTGATAACTCACACCAGAAATCTGACCAGGTGTAATTTTATCCAGCTGGAAGGCAGCAGCAATTCTCTTGGATGCACCTACAGCTCTCAAAGTATAGATCACCTTCATTTCTGTAGCCTTGTTGTTTTCATTCTGCAGATAGCTTATAGTCAAACCAACAACAAGGTCGTTCAAATCATAATCACCCAACGAAGGCCAATTATCTTCCATCAGGAAGGTATAATCCGTAGTCAGGTTGACCAGAATCGGGAATATATTCGGGTCCGTAGGAGGTTCGGGCACAATAACGAGACCAGCGTTTCCACCGTCATTACAACCCGTTGAAGGAATAACTGTTGTTGAGGCACCTTTTGCAGACCAACGAACATTTTCACCTTCGACAAGCCAGAAAGGATTGTTCTTATCATTCGTTAGATGGTCGGAGCATTCAACCTCCAACTTACCCTGATACGTAATATTTTTGGAAACAGCCTTTTTATACGATTCCACTTTCCCAAAACGAGCCAATGCGTAATCCTTACCAGCACCGTTTATATAATTTCTGTAAGTTGTAAATTGGGCATCTTCCGCATCAATAATGGAAGATTCAGACAAAGTGAAAATCACTCCGTCAGATTGAAGAGTTGTTGTCTTCAACAGAGAACCGGCATAACCAAAATAGGCAATTCCATGAATATCCATTAAATCTTTTACATTCAAGTGGCAATTGTTATATATGGCTGAATTGGATTTTGCATCAAGCTCTGCAAAGTCGGCCGAACCATTGTTTACAAAATGGCAATTTGTTGCCAATTCAAACACTTTAGTAGATTTTACTGAACCGTTATTTGTGAAAGGATTGCTTTGAATGCTCGCATTGACGGCATTGAGGTCACCATCATTTACAATCTGGTTTTCGGCATTTGAGGCTGTAAGACTTTCAAAAGTCATGGTTCCGATATTATACATCGTAGATTTGCTTGTCAAAGCAAACTTACCGCCTGCTGTCAGCGTTCCATAATTCTTAATCTGTCCAATATAAAAACTCAAATCATTATTGCCACCAACTATCAACTTTCCGGCACTTTGAATTACAATCTTACCGCCATCGGCCATCGACAATGTTTTCTTCTTGTCATTCAACGAATAGGTTCCTTCTATGAATAAATTGGAATTTTGTCCTAGCTGAATTGTTCCAGTAAAAGTTTGGCCTACTGGAATGATATAATTCTTACTGTTCTCCCATGAAACATCTTTTGAAGAAGATGTCAAAACGACAGCACCAGCAGGAGTTGGATCTTTTGCGGGAACTTTTGCAGAGCGAAGAGAGGATAAGGCAGGCATAGCTGCAACCGTAGAACCTGTGGCAGAACTAAAATCACAAGTCAAGGATTGTCCTTTCACCTCTACAGATTGAAGAATTTCCATTCCGGAAGGAGCAATTTGTTTAACATATACCACTTCCGTAGAAGTTGGAAAGATGAGATCTGTCGAGTAGTTCACACCCAATTTCGTTACACCTTTGGCTAATAATGGAGCAGAACTATTATACAATGGGTTCTCACCATATACAGCAACAGTATAATAGTAGGGTGAAGGGGTCTTGTCGGCAGGTACAACAGTCAGTTGAGCTGATGTTATGGTCGACCAGTTAAAATCACTCGGCACATTAATACCCGATACCACTGTATTATCCAAAACGTCAAGGTTATTTTTGACACAGGAAGTGAATGATACTAATAATACAGAGCAAAGCAGAGTCAGAAAAATATTTGCATTTTTTGTTTTCATAGAAGTAAAGTGATTAAATGCATATAATGATAAATTGTACAAATATATATAAAAAAATATAATATATAGACTATATTTTCTACTAAAAAATATTTTCAATCATAATTTTATCGAAAATACACAAGTATTCCATATTCTTTTTCACAAAATGATTATAAAATTCAAATACATTTTTTTACCTTTGACCGGGTTTCATATGCAAAGAGACCAAATCTCACTGAGTTGGAGATAATCTACATAATCTAAGGCCGAAAATGAAAAAACAAATACTGATCGTCGACGACAAGGAATCAATAGCTAAAATCCTATCTATCTATTTATCACCGGATTTTGATTTGACTTGGTTTGACAATCCAATCAAAGGGATTGCTTGGTTGCAGGAAGGAAACATTCCGGACTTAATCATATCTGACATCAAGATGCCCGAGATGCGTGGAGATGAGTTTCTTCATTACCTGAAAAGCAATGACCTTTTTAAATCCATTCATATCATTATGCTTTCCGGAGAAGACAGTACAACAGAACGGATTCGGCTCCTGTCTGAAGGTGCTGACGATTACATCTTGAAACCTTTTAACCCCTTGGAACTAAAAGTACGTATCAAAAAGATCATTCAATGAACCAAAAGGTCGTCTATATTGGAAAGAAAATAAGTGTCATCAATCATTTCATTGAGATTTTTGAGTCTGATATTGAAGTCTACAATTCTTACAACGAAATACTGAACAATAAACTGACCAATAAGGGATTAAATTCTATTTTTATCTTGTTTGAAAAGGACAGCCTAGAGCCAGACGCTATAGGCATTTCAATCATACACAAGACATTACCTCAAGCACACATTCTTTTAGTATCAGAGTCGTTGGACAGCGAAGAAAGCGCCATCTATCTAAAAACAGGTATTCTGAATACAATTACCCCTGATATTGATCAAGCCAGGATTCTTGAAGTAATAGACTATCACCTGAAACTTCAGCAAAAGGTTAAAACAGCTTTTACAGAAAAAGCCACTCCCATCAATACCTTTCATTTGCCATTATGGAAGCGGACTTTCGATATCCTGGTATCCGGTTTGGCCCTGATTATCCTTTCACCCATATTCATTATTACAGCTTTGGTTATACGCCTTGAAAGCAAGGGTGTTATTGTTTATAAATCAAAAAGGGTTGGGAGCAATTACAAAGTTTTCGACTTTCTCAAGTTCCGCTCCATGTATATGGATGCAGACCAACGTTTAAAAGAGTTATCAAACCTGAATCAATATAAGTTAGAGGAAGATCTTGTTGAAAAAAAGGTGGTTTCTGATGAGACACTCATGATAGACGACGATCAGATACTCATGGTTTCAGACGATTTTGTCCTGACTGAGGTAGACTTCCAGCAGATCCAACGTAACAAGCAAAATAATGCTTTTGTCAAATTCGAAAAGGATCCACGAATAACAAAGGTTGGACGAATTATCCGGAAATACAGTATAGACGAATTACCTCAGCTTTTTAATATATTAAAAGGCGACATGTCAGTAGTCGGAAACAGACCGTTACCACTTTATGAAGCTGAGTTACTGACCAATGATGAATACATCGACCGCTTTATGGCACCTTCTGGGTTAACTGGCCTTTGGCAAGTTGAAAAAAGAGGTGGCGCTGGAAAAATGTCTTCAGAAGAGCGTAAGAATCTGGATACAAAATATGCCAAGGAATTTTCCATAGGTATGGATTTTACTATTATCTTAAGAACATTCACTGCATTTATTCAAAAGGAAAATGTGTAATAGGAAACTCGTTAAAAATCATTTAAAGATGAAATTAGCTTTCAGATATATATTTCTTTTAATTTCTATACTGACCATTTCTGGGCTTAATTCAAAGCTATGTGCTCAGGATAACGAGAACGAATTGGTTGATCCAACAGTTGATATTGCCAAATTAAAACCGGATTATTATACAACTTTAGTCCTTCCTCCCCTTTCAGTCTTTCTGGAAACAGCGGAGAATGGGTCAAGAGTCAATCTTCAGAAAGCTAAAAAAGAAGAAGAAGAAGGTTCGCTTATAAAAATCGAACGGGAATGGATGAGTTCAATACGTGCTTTTGGTAACTATCAATATGGTGCCTTGGGAGCCAATGTCATTAATGCTACAACCGCTGGACAAACTTTACAATATTCAAGTCAGGTTCAATCAATATATAATGGAGGAATTGCATTAAATTTACCTTTAGATATCATTTGGGACCGAAAAAACAGAATCAGGACTCAACAAGCTCGTATCAAACAATCTGATTATCAGATTAAGCAGGCCATAGAAGAACTTAAAATTGAAATCTCAGAATTTTATTTAGTTGCCCTTCAGCAACTAAATACACTTAAGGTTAGATCCGAAAATGTAGTTCTTGCCAATTCGGATATCAAAATGAGCGAGACCAATTATCTGAATGGGAATTTGACTCTTTCTGAATATAGCTACCGAAAATCAATGCAAGCTACCGCTATAACAAATTACGAGGCAACAAAAGCAGAACTGAACAAAGCTATCTTGCATCTGGAACTACTTACTAACATCAAAATACTAAAAAAATAATAGCAATGGATGGTATAGGTTTATTTTTTCGTTTTATCTATCGCATTAGGCGTTGGCTAATCTTAGGACCCGCTTTCGTCACGATCTTAGCTATTTATTTTTCATCGAATCTCCCCAAAAAATTCGAAGCCAATACCACTATATTTACTGGTATTATGTCAAGCGCGAATGTACAGGAAGATAAGACTTCAGATTGGAACACTACAAACAATGCCTTTGATAACATCATGAACCTGATACGCTCTCGTTCAACTTTGGAAAGAGTTTCAATCAGGCTCTTTGCACAGGCAATGATAAAAGGTGACCCCAAAAAGGACAATATATTTATTAAGGCTGCGAGCTACAATGACTTGATGCAATATGTACCAAACGAAATCAAAAAGCTTATCAAAAAGGATGATGAACAACAAACGGTTCAAAACCTACTTAACTATAAAAAGGAAGAAAGAGGTAATTTCCTGTATGAACTATTGAATTATTCCTATCAATATTTTAGTTTCAACGCTTTAAGTGCCATAACGGTTAGCAGGCTTGGAACCTCAGACATGATTGAGATCAAATACAGTTGTGAGGATCCTGGTATCGCATCTCAGACATTGACCATCCTGAATGAAGAATTGATCACAGAATACACCAGCCTCCAGTTAGGCCCATCAAACAGTGTAATCGACTATTTTGAAAACCAGCTTAAGTCGATACAGTCACAACTTAAGTTACAGGAAGATTCCCTGATGCTGTACAGCATAAATGGCAAAATCATAAACTACGATGAACAAACAAAGCAACTGACTACAATCAGTGCAAATATCGATGATAAATATCAACAATCATTGATGGATTTCTATTCATCCAGAAAATTGATCAACAAACTGGAGAATCAGTTGGATACCAGAGCTGAAATGATGAAACAGAACAAGGATTTCATCCACACAATGAGCCAGGTTTCGCTTCTGACTAAAAAGATCACGGAACTTGAAATGATTGATCAGACCAACAATCCTGAGGCTGATAACCTACCAAGCTATAAAGAACTGTTGGACCAATCAGAAGATAAGCTATACGAGATTACAAACAATACAAGCAACATGCAATATTCCAAGGAAGGACTATCCATGGACAATGTTATTCAGCTATGGTTAACAAACGTATTGCAAAACGAAAAATCCAAAGCTGAAATTAGTGCTTTGAGAGACCGTAAAAAGGAAATCGATGCCGAATACCGTCGCTATACCCCTATTGGACCTAATCTAAAAAAACAGGAACGCGAAATAGGTGTATCAGAAGAATCTTATCACACCATCCTGACCCACTTGGCACAGGCCAAATTGCAACAGAAAAATATCGAAATGATTTCGGCTACCTTAAAAGTGGTTGCTCCTCCCCTCTATCCTTTGGAGGCTATGGGAACCAGAAGAAGAATTATTGTTGCAGGTGCATTCTTTGGAAGTCTAATTTTCCTCCTGAGTATCTTTGTTATTCTTGAACTCATGGACAAAACTTTACGTGATAAGAATAGAGCAATGAAGCTGACAAAAGCCAAAATACTTGGTGCTTTTCCTGGAAACTACAACCTCTCAAACAGAGGTTTTGCCAAAGAAAATAGTCGTATTGCTTCCAGCTACGCATGTAATATGTTACAGAATCACTTCAATACCAGTGGACCATCATTCTTTAACTTGATTAGTATAGAGAACGGAGAAGGAAGAAGTTACATCGCTGAAAATTTTAGAGATTACTGGGAAGAGAAAGGCTTGTCTGTACAGATTCTATCTTATGAAACCGATTTTGACACCGAGTCAAGACAATTCTTAATGTCCGAGAATATCAACGACCTGGGTGTTACAAATCCAAAATACCAACCCGATATATATCTGGTTGAATATCCATCGCTGAGACAGTGTAGTATACCAAAGGCATTCTTGCAACAAGCTCAGGCAAACCTGTTTATTGTCAAAGCGACCAGAGCGTGGAAAGGAAGTGATCAGGTTTATCTGGATGATATTACTGTTCAGGCAGGAAAAGCTCCCGTATACCTATTTTTAAACAACACTCAGAAATTTGCCGTTGAAGATTTCACAGGTCAACTTCCTCCATATACCCGAATAAGTAAACGCATTTATGAATTACTCAATTTAGGGTTTACCTCTGAGAGCAACAAAAATATCGATTAAGACGAGCGGTATGTCAAAGCAGACAATTGTACAGCGGTTAACATGCGGCCTTTTGATAACTGCGCTGTATATGATAGCCTTGCTTTTCGCTAAAAGCGGATTAACAACAGGCTTGCTTTTATCTCTTGCACCAATCTTACTGATAGCCTTTTCAGCAATACTTACTAATCCCTATTGGGGGCTGATTGCACTTTTTGTGCTCAACTACTTTATTATGGGTATAAGTCGATATATATCTGCTACAGCCCTTGGTATGACAACAGACGCAGTAATTGCACTAACTATTGTCTCCTTTATCTATCGAACAACATTTGTGGGAGATGTCCATTTTGAAAGGTTAAAAAAAAACCTACTAATCATATTTCTGGTTTTATGGATAGTTATGTGTTTTCTTCAAGTAATAAATCCAACATCAGTCTTTTCCGCCTGGATCTCAAACATTCGCCCTTATGCCATATATCCTTTCTTCACTGTCCTTTTTACAACCATATTATTTACTAAATTTAAGGATATAAATGTCATTTTGTTTTTGTGGTCGCTTTTTACAGTGTTGGCCTTTCTAAAAGTATTGATGCAACAGTACTACGGCTTTGACAGTGGTGAGTTGAACTGGCTGAATCAAGGAGGTGCCAGAACGCACTTACTGGTTACGGGAACACGCTATTTCTCATTCTTTACTGATGCGGGAAACTTTGGCTCAAACATGGGTTGTTCTATGGTTGTCTTCACCTTGGCCGCCTTTTTTGTCAAAAATAAAAGCTTGGGATTCTGGTATTTTATGGTTGGACTTACCGGTGCATATGGCATGTTTGTATCAGGTACTCGCGGAGCCATGGCTGTTCCTTTCGCCGGTTATGTATTATTCGTTTTGCTTTCGAAAAACTACAAAAGCATGATCTTTGTAAGTATATTTATCGCTTTCCTATATGCATTTCTAAACTTCACCTATATCGGTCAGGGCAATCAATACATACGACGTATGCGTACAGCTTTTGACTCAAATGATGCATCATTACTTGTTCGTAAGGAAAATCAGAAAATTCTGGCTGAATATATGAAGACCAAACCTTTTGGTGAAGGTTTGGGTTTGTCCGGTTCTGAAGCTGAAAAATATGCACCTGGGCGTATTACAAACTTACCTAATGACTCGTGGTATGTTAAAATCTGGGTTGAGACCGGAATTGTTGGTGTTAGTTTTCATATTCTGCTTTTGGCAATATCTCTGTTCTATGGCTCATACCTAATTCTCTTTCGAATTAAAAATCGAGAACTCAGGGGATTACTATCTGCAATGATCTGTGGATATGCAGGTATCTTGGCTAGTTCCTATGGAAATGCTATTTTTCTGCAATACCCTACAGGTATCTTAATGTATATGATTCAATCTTTCTTTTTTATGGGATTGGAATATGATAAAGAATTGGAAGTTCAGGATGTGAAATTGGAAGAAATAAAAACAGCAGACTAAAATGGATATCAATGAGGTTTATAATATAATCATATGGGTTGATGGCATTTTATTTTCCCTTATCCTTTGTGCCGTTTGTTACTTTTTTATCTTCGCTATCTTTTCTTTCAAAAAACAAAAGATAAATTTTAAAAAAACAAAAAAACAATACCATTTTCTCATTATTTTTACATCGCGCGAAATTGATGACACCATTTATAAATCCCTAAAATCTTTTTACGACCAGGATTTTCCGGATGTTAATTACGATATAGCCGTTGTATCAAAGCACATTTCTGAAGCAGCTGAAAGAGAATATAAGGATTCCCCTGTTATTTTGATTAAACGTCCGAAAGAAGAACATTATAGGTGCCAGGTATTGGATTATGCTTTGAAGCAAATCGATAAGGAATACGATATCATAGTAATCATGAAAGAAGGAAATACAACTGACCGCAACTTTCTTGATGAAATTAATAAAGCGTTTCATTCAGGCGGAATGGCGATTCAAACACATTATGTCAGAAAAAATATACTATCAAATACAGCTATACTTAACGCATTGAGTGAGGAAATAAACAATTCCATTTTCAGAAGAGGTCATGTAAATCTGGGCTTTTCATCTGGATTAATAGGTTCAGGTATGGCCTTTAATTACAGATGGTTCAAGGAAAACATCGGTAAAGTTGAAAAAAATGGTTTAACAAAACAACTTGAAATCCTTTTACTAAAACAAGGCATTTTCATCGAATACCTGGAGAACCTCTATACTTATGATGAAAGAGATCATAGTCAGACTGAAAATACTTCACAAAGGCAACATTGGTATTCAGCGAAGTTCAGCTCTTTAATCAAAGTGATTGGCGACCTTCCAAAAGCGTTTATAGTCGGTAACTTTGATTATTGCGATAAGATAATACAATGGATTATACCCTCGAAATTCTTCCTATTGTTTGTTATATTAATCTTTGCATTCGGTCTAATCTTCTTTGACTGGATATTATCTATCAAATGGTTTGGACTCTTATTTTTCATCATGTTAGTTATAGACTTAACAATTCCACAGAAATTCCAGAATTGGCGTACTTTTTTTGCCCTCTTTTCGCTTCCGATACTTACAATTCTCAACTTTTTTTATATCTTTCGAAAAGATAGAAGATAAAAATGATGTACTAATACATTAACTATGAAAATTGCAATAGAAGCTCAACGTGTCTTCAGGAAGAACAAACACGGGATGGATTTTGTCGCATTAGAAGTTATTCGACATCTACAAGTCTCTGACAAAAACAATCAATACTATATTTTTGTGGCACCTGGAGAAGATAGATGCCTGGAAAATTCGGACAATGTGCAAATTATTGAAATTAAATGTCCAACTTACATCTTGTGGGAACAATTTGCCTTACCTCATGCAATAAAAAAAATTAAACCTGACATTTTACACTGCACAAGCAACACTGCTCCGCTCTTTTGCAAGACTCCACTTGTCCTTACACTCCATGACATAATATATTTGGAAAAAAAACAAAGAGGCAACAGAACCCTATATCAAATGTTAGGATGGTATTACAGACGCTTTCTTGTTCCTCGCATACTGCCCAAATGCAAGAAAATTATCACAGTATCAAACTTTGAATGCAATAGAATAACAGAAGTCTTACATCTGGATAGAAAACAGATTGTAGCCATTTACAATGGATGCAGCGATCATTTCAAACCTATAGAAAATTACCGTGAAATAACATCCAAATATATCAAGCACGATAATTACCTGATGTTCCTCGGAAATACAGATCCCAAAAAGAATACTGTCAGAACATTGAAAGCCTACAAGTTATATTTAGAAAGGTCCACAGCGCGTCTACCAATGTTTATTGTAGACCTGGATGAAATTTTTATCGACAAAATTATTGAAGAAAACAAGCTAGAATCCATCAAACCCTTTCTGATTATTCCTGGCTATATTGTAAACTCAGATCTACCGGCCATTTATACTGGAGCAAAAGTCTTTCTTTATACCTCCTTGAGAGAAAGCTTTGGCATTCCAATTCTAGAATCTATGGCTTGTGGCACACCTGTTATCACATCTAAAACATCTTCCATGGAAGAAATAGCCGGAGAAGGAGCCATACTTAGCAACCCCATGGATGAACAAGATATAGTAGAGAAACTCTTACAATTAGAATTTGACCATAAACTTTATGAACAACAAGTTGCATATGGTTTCAAGCGTGTAAAACGATTTTCTTGGAATATAACTGCTCAATTAACACTTAATGTTTATTTGTCAATATACAATAGTAAATGATTTTAGAATTGTACTATCTAACTCTTTCTTTAATACCAATGAACTAATACGATCTTGAATATGAAAAACCAAAATTTTCTCATTACTTGTCTTCAAGTTTGGGAAACAGAGATAGGTACAACAATTCGAAACATGGCCCTGGAAATCTCAAATCAAAATAAAGTTCTCTATGTCAACACCCCAATGGATCATTCGACTTGGCTTAGAAACCTTAAAAACCGGGTAAGTGATCGCAGAATGGACGTAATAAATAAGAAAACGTCCCCACTCAGACAAATCAATGAAAATCTCTGGGTTTTGGATTTTCCATTCATGGTTTATTCTATCAATAAGATACCTTTCAATTTCCTTTTTGACTTTTTCAACAAAAGAAACAATCATAAAATTGCCAAATATATTCAGAAACAGACAAAGGCTTTGAATTTTGAAAATTATATAAATTTTATAGACAACGATATCTATCGTAGCTTATACATGAAAGAATACCTTTCACCCCGTCTTTCCATTTATTATAGACGGGATTTTGTCATTGCAAAATCATATTGGAAGAAAAATGGAACCAGGCTTGAGCCCCAAATTATTGCAAAGTCTGATCTAGTCATGGCAAATTCCACTCTTTTTTGTACTGAAATTGAAAGATACAACCCCAAGGCATTTTTGCTGGAAACAGGTGTCAACCTTGATCTATATGATGCTTCTAAAGAATATCAAGTTCCCCTTGATATTAAAAACATACCAAGGCCTATCATAGGTTATGTCGGTTCAATAGATAGCTCAAGACTAGATGAAGATTTAATGTATCAAATGGCTAAAAATAGACCTGATTATAGCTACGTTTTAATCGGTCCCGAAGATGATGTATTCAAAAAAAGTAAAATGCATCAAATGAAGAATGTTTATTTTACCGGATCTAAAAAATTAGATGAGTTACCTGTTTACATTTCCGCCTTTGATGTTTGCTTAAATCCGCAAAAGATCAACGAAATCACACTTGGAAATTACCCTTTAAAAATAGATGAGTATCTGGCTCTTGGAAAACCGGTAGTAGCCACAACGACTCCTATCATGACTGAAGTTTTTAACGAACAGGTTCATTTAGCAATAACTGTTGATGACAATCTGAGAGGAATCGACTTAGCAGTAAGTGAATCCAATGATGAGAATCTAAAAGTCCAACGAATTCAGTTTGCTCAAACCCACAGTTGGGAAGCAAGAATTGAGAAGATGTACGAAATTATTGAAGAATTTGAAACACAGAAAGTAAACTAAAATTAAAAATTATCCATAAAAAAAGCATCGAAATGAATTCGATGCTTTTTTTATGAGCCGGAAGCCGGACTTGAACCGGCGACCTACGCATTACGAATGCGTTGCTCTACCAACTGAGCTATTTCGGCATATCTGAATGCGGGCGCAAAATTAGTCAGATTTTTCTAAAATCAAACTATTTTGAACCTATTAAATGTCGGACATCAGTTGTTTGTAGAAGTCATCAAGCTCTTCATCCATCTGCTTCAGGAAGTCGTCATCCAGAATAAGTTGCTCATCATCAATTAAAAGAAGTTCAGAAATGGTCTCCATTTCTTCGTCTACCATCAATACAGAAAAAGGCTTCATAATATTGATCTGATCAAAAATACCTTCATTATAGATGGCGTGTGCAATTTCTTTTAGAATCACCTGACATTCAACCAACGCAGCATCAGTATCAACCGTTTCACATTCTTCTTCCCAAATTGGGACATTGACTTTTTCCAATAAATGATCTTCATCATCGAAGACAGAAAATTCTCCCGCATCCGGATTTGGCAAAAGATACAAATCTACAATGGAAGCAGAAGATTCCGATTTTTGCAGACGCTCTAAAGCTTGACGAAAAGCACGGTCTAATATGTGATATAATGCATCCCTTTTCATTCGAATAAATTTATTGTTTCCTTAGGGTTGTATGTTGACATTATATTGATCGTTGAATAAACGGGCTCAATAGCATCTACAATACATTTAGGTATTAATTGCCTCAAAAGTACTAAAAAAAAAGATACTCTTTAATTTTATTTGATGGCAAAACTCAATTCGTATTTTCTTAATTCTGGTTATGCTCAAAATATCTTTTTAGTTTAGCATATTCAACAGAACGAACATTCAATAACTCTTTCAATTTTCCAAAGTACCAAATGTCAATATCGTTGGCACCAATGATACAATTTTTCATTGCCTTTTCAACCTTGTCCACCCAAGACAAAGCATCATCGGGAGTATGCATGTATTCTTCATAAAGCATCATATTCAAAGCTGCACGATAAACACTCCTGCCAAAACCATAATTAAATTCATCCCTCCATAAAGCTGCAGCTCCCTCCCAGTCATCGTTTCGCATACAATCCACAGCATATTTCATACGCACGCTTCCAGTTGAATAATAAGCTCTATTTACTTTTTCCCAATATGGACTGACAATCATTGCTAATTTTTCAGCTAAGACATCAGCAATTTCTGGTAATGTTGACTCCATTTTGGGTAGATCTGTGCTAGCCGTTTTGGGATTCGCAGCATAATTCTCCCAATAAAGACTATCGATATACTGAAATTGATAGAGCAAACTATCCGCTTTTACATCGTATGCACTCCATGCTGTAAAAACTTTAACATCCCTTGTCGCCGTGCTTATATAAGCATTGGAAGACATATTAGTCCTGGTTTGCAGGATCATTTGATCCAAACTAACCAAAAAGTCAACCTTCATAGAATCTGATAATTCATGAATCTGGGTTGAGTTTAACAAGGATGCTTCTGTAAAATCTCTACTCCCGACTTTTCGAAAACGGACATCTTCTCTTTTACTTACACCTACTTGATCGTAAAATCGCTGATCAGAAACCTTTTTGGAAATCGATTCCAAAATTAAAGAAGAAAGTGTATCTGTATCAAAAGTGGTATCTCTTAAAAAAACTCCTTTTTCCAAATAAGTATGTGCAAAATTAGCAGGTTGCAGCCCTGAGTTATCGACTAAAAGAAATGATTTATTATCAGTTGGAGACATATGAAAAGCTGGTCGGAGTACATCCATATGAAACACCATAATGGTATTACAGGACGTTAACGCCAAAGCAACGAATGCTAAAAGAATCGTTTTTTTCATTTCTTTTCCTATTATCACGCAAATATATACGTATTTAGCGAATTATGAATGGTGTTAGTTTGAGAATTTTTTCTTAACTTTGCGCCCGATTTTCAAATCAACATAATGTCTAACTCACTAATTATTATTCAGTAACTAACATGGCAGAAAAAAATCTTTTAATCCCCGACCAGAGTTTTGATTGGGATTCCTTTGAACAAGGAGAAGTCTTTGGCACAATGTCCAAAGAAGAATTGGAAAACGCTTACGACAACACTTTAAATACCGTAAAGGATAAAGAAGTAGTTGAAGGTACCGTTATTTCAATGAATAAACGCGAAGTTGTTGTTAACATCGGCTTCAAATCAGACGGTATTGTTTCTTTGAACGAATTCCGTTACAACCCGGACCTTCAAATAGGTGACTCAGTAGAAGTTTTCATTGAAAATCAAGAAGACAAAAAAGGACAGCTCATCCTTTCACACAAGAAAGCTCGCGCAACACGCAGCTGGGATCGTGTAAACTCAGCATTGGAAAACAGCGAAATCATCAAGGGTTTTGTAAAATGCCGTACCAAGGGTGGTATGATTGTCGATGTATTCGGTATCGAAGCTTTCCTTCCAGGTTCACAAATTGACGTTAAGCCTATCCGCGACTACGATGTATTCGTTGGCAAGACTATGGAATTCAAGGTTGTTAAAATCAATCAGGAATTCAAAAATGTTGTTGTATCTCACAAAGCACTTATCGAAGCTGAACTGGAACAACAAAAGAAAGAAATTATCGCCAAATTGGAAAAAGGACAAGTACTGGAAGGTACTGTCAAGAACATCACTTCTTATGGTGTGTTCATCGACCTTGGCGGCGTAGACGGATTGGTTCACATCACCGACTTGAGCTGGGGCCGCGTAAGCGATCCAAAGGAAGTTGTAGAATTGGATCAAAAGATCAACGTAGTTATTCTGGACTTCGACGAGGACAAGAAACGTATTGCTCTAGGTTTGAAACAACTTACTCCTCATCCTTGGGATGCTCTTAGCGCTGACCTGAACATTGGTGACAAAGTAACAGGACGCGTTGTTGTAATGGCTGACTACGGTGCATTCATTGAAATAGCTCCAGGTGTAGAAGGTTTGATTCACGTATCAGAAATGAGCTGGTCACAACACTTACGCAGTGCACAAGACTTCATGAAAGTTGGTGATACAGTTGAAGCTGTTATCCTGACTCTCGATCGTGAAGAACGTAAAATGTCTTTGGGTATCAAACAACTGAAGGAAGATCCTTGGGCAACCATCGAATCTAAATATGCAGTTGGCAGCCGCCATACCGCAAAAGTTCGCAACTTCACCAACTTTGGTGTTTTTGTTGAAATCGAAGAAGGTGTTGACGGCCTGATCCACATCAGCGACCTGAGCTGGACCAAAAAAATCAAACACCCAAGCGAATTCACACAACTTGGTGCTCCAATCGAAGTTGTTGTTTTGGAAATAGACAAAGACAACCGTCGTTTGAGCCTTGGCCACAAACAACTCGAAGAAAACCCATGGGATGTATTCGAAACATTGTTTACAGTTGATAGTGTTCACGAAGGTACCATCATCGAATTGATGGATAAGGGTGCAGTTATCTCCTTGCCTTATGGCGTAGAAGGTTTTGCCACTCCTAAACACCTCGTTAAAGAAGACGGAACCACAGCTCAAGTTGAAGAAAAACTTGAATTCAAGGTAATCGAATTCAATAAAGAAGCAAAACGCATCATACTTTCACATAGCCGCATTCACGAAGACGAAGCAAAAATCGAAGCTCGTGCTGCTAAGAAAGCTACATCTGCTCCCAAAAAAGCAAAGAAAGATGTAGAAGAAGTACCTACTCAACCAAAAGTTGAAAAGTCTACTTTGGGTGACATCGACGCATTGGCTGCTTTGAAAGAACAGCTGGATGCAAAGGATAAAAAATAAGCATTACGCTCAATACTAAAAAAACCGGATTCGAAAGGATCCGGTTTTTTTATGCCTATATACCTTATAAGCGGTTATAATGGATATCTTTGTAATTAGACATCACCAATTTCAAGTATTATGATGAAGAAAATCATTGGTCTTTGCATGTTCATCAGCTTTTTAAGTTGCAGACAGACAGAACGTCATGAGGTACCGGGGACCCCCTCACACCGCATTACCATCAATCGTTTCGATCAAACATTTTACAATACTGGCAGTAGTAAAGACTCCGCTTTTCTGGATCTTTATGCCAATCAGATTATGGAAGTCGGAGAACCAGGAACACCTATGTTCCAACAATTTGATTCTATTTTCCGGAATGACAAACAAATGCGCCAGATTTATCAAGACTGCCAGACTACCTTCAAGGATGTCAAGCCAATAGAAGAAAAACTGACATGGGCGTTCCACCGTCTTCACTATTATTTCCCAGACATACCCTATCCCAAAGTCTATATGCATATTTCCGGATTCGGTGAGTCAATTGTTTCAGCACCAGGAATCCTTTCAGCCAGTATAGATAAATATCTAGGCCCTAACTATCCTTTGTATGAAACCCTTTTTAATCCGTATCTGGTGCAAAGGATGAATCCAGACAAAATCGTTTCCGATTATATGACTGGATGGGTTCGCTCAGAGTTCACCGAGGAATCCATGGTCAACCAGCAAAGACTATTGGATTACATGATTTATGAAGGTAAACTGTTGTATTTCATGAAAATGCTGCTACCGGACGAAAAAATGGAAAATATAAGCGGTTTCAATACAGAACAATTGATGTGGTGCACTAAAAATGAAAAGAAGATATGGGATACCATTATCAAGCTTCAACACCTCTATAGCACAGATCCTTTAGTCATTAACAAATACATGGCAGATGCGTCCACCACCTCCTTTTTCCCAAAAGAAGCACCGGGACGGGTGGCTGTATGGACTGGTCTGCGTATTGTAGAAAAATATATGGAACACAAGCCGGATGTCACCATTCAAAGCTTATTTAAAACAGATGCCACAACTATCCTTTCAGAATCTCTGTATCACCCCTGATATTCTATTCCGCTAAAGTCAGATGCATTTCACAAGCTTTACAGTCAAAATGAAGCTGAATACGATTACTGTTATAGACCAGAAATAATGGTTCATTGAGCTGTTTGGCATTTTTACCCATTTTTGGACAAGCTCCAAGCTCGTATCGCAAACAGTATTTGTTGAACATCAATATTTCAGAGGGCTTGGCTATTATCTTATCACTGTTGAATGTTCTAGATTCAAATGCCGGCTCGATGGAAGTGACACCATGCGCCTTATAAAATTCAACTGCTTTTTGATTCAAAACATTTCCCAGATAAGTCAATTCTTTTTGAGGATACTCATGGGTGGTCGGTAGAATCTGTATTTCTTCCCTCCTATGATCAAGCTTCCTAACCTGCTCTATTTTTTCACAGAGTTGACGTCTTACATCAGCCCATTTGGAAACTGGAACAAACCAATCATTCTCCCATTCGATTTCGCAAGACTTAGCTTCAAAAAGGGTATTCCCCAACTTGGTCAATTGCGTCCTGACATTATCCTTCTGTGGTTTAGAAGCAGGATCTTTGGCTTGTTCAAATGTAATTGCTGCCCGGTGTGACTCATTGTCCTCCATACTGACTGCAAAACCGAAACTAGTTTCCCAACATTTCACCGAAACAGGAATAAAGCGCTGTGCAGATGGCCTTTCCAACTCACGATCGAATGCTTGGTCGAATGTACGGTAAAGAGGCGTATTTGGTTTAACATGTGTAGCCTGAGCCGGAAATAAGCGATTTTCTTCAACTCTATTCACACGAAAACCCTCCATATTCCCTTTTTCATCAAAAAAGCTTAATCCATCTCCATTGGTAAAAGAAGATAGTCCGGCAACAGTAAAACTATTTCCCTTAATCTCTTTGACACGTCCTACAGGTTCTCCCATAGACTTTGGAGAATCCGGATTACCAAGCTTTTCTGTTCTTCCTTTGGTAAAATATTCCGTAAAACCTCTGTTAAAACTCTTTTGAGGATTGGGTTTAAAAGTCAGTTTACTATATCCGGATGATGAACGTTTCAAGTCTGGGCGACGATTTATTATTTCATCCAACTTCTGTCTATACCAGCCTGTCACATTTTTCACATAGGATACATCTTTAAGCCTTCCTTCAATTTTAAAGGAGCTCACTCCGGCATCTATCAAATTTTCCAAATAAGGAGTACGATTCAAATCCTTTATAGAAAGTAAGTGTTTCTGACGAATCAACACATTGCCATCAGCATCTTCCAGATTGTAAGGCAATCTGCAATATTGTGCACATTCTCCCCTATTTGCACTTCGACCAGTTAACGCGCGACTCAGGTAACATTGACCGCTATAACTCACACAAAGCGCACCATGGATGAAACTCTCCAAAGGCACCGTTGTTGTGGCAGAAATCGCCCGTATTTGATCAAGCGATAGCTCTCTAGCCAAAACAACTTGACGCAATCCGGCATCTTCCAGGAATCGAACCTTTTCGGGGGTTCGGTTATCCATCTGTGTACTTGCATGCAATGGTATGGGCGGCAGATTCATCTGCAAGATAGCCATATCTTGAATTATCAAGGCATCTACACCTATTCGCCATAAATCCCAAATCAGGGCTTCTACTTCCGCTAATTCCTCATCAAACAAAACCACATTAACCGCCACATAAATGCGAACGTTAAACGGATGGGCAAACACAACGAGTTCGGACAGTTCTTCCAGACTGTTTCCCGCAGCTGACCGCGCACCAAACTTCGGTGCACCAATATATACGGCGTCTGCACCATGCAGTATTGCTTCACGCGCACACTCAGGATTCTTTGCCGGGGAAAGTAATTCTATTCTACGTTGTTTTACCATTATTTTTGTAATTACAAAATGCCCATTTTAGATACATTTAGTCTATCAAAAATAGTTCTTTTCGCTTTTATTTAAAAAAATATCTACAATATTCCAATTGATTGCCATTCCTAAATGAACAATTCTTATGCGAAAAATTGACTTTAAGGATTGACAAACAAACAGTAATGCAGTCTAAGTTTCCCTTTGGGAAACTTGCTATTATTTAATTTGGGTGATATCGAATGGTGTCTCCTGATACACAAAATAATTCAGCCAATTGTTGAACAAAAGATTTGCATGAGCCCTCCATCGATCGATTGGGTGGAGATTTGGATCATCGTTCAGATAATAATTTACAGGTATATTAATAGACAAACCTTTCGAAACATCTCTTTTATATTCTGTATCCAGGGTATTTGGAGAGTATTCAGAATGACCTGTTATATAGAACTCCCTACCATTTCTGGCCATTACCAAATAAACACCTGAATCATCAGATTCTGACAATAATGTTAACTCTGGAACTTTTAGAATATCTTCTTTGCGAATTTCGGTGTGTCTGCTGTGAGGTACAAAGAATTCATCATCAAATCCTCTGAATATTGAGTTGTATGGATCATTCATGCGATGCTTGAAAACACCGAACATTTTACCAGGCAGCGGATATTTAGGTATGCCATAATGATGAAACAATCCCGCCTGAGCAGCCCAACATATATATAAGGTCGAAGTTACATGCGTTTTCGCCCAATCAAAAATTTCCTTCATCTCATCCCAATAGGTCACCTCTTCATATTCCAATTGTTCAACAGGCGCTCCAGTAATGATCATTCCATCGTATTTCTGATTGCGCATACTGTGAAAAGTCTTATAAAAAGCTTGCATGTGCTCAATCGACGTATTCTTGGATGTATGGTTTTTGATTTTCATAAAATCAATTTCCACCTGAAGAGGCGTATTTGACAGCAAACGAATCAAATCTGTTTCAGTTGTGATCTTAATTGGCATCAAATTGAGTATAACAATTTTCAACGGACGAATATCTTGTTCAGATGCCCGACCGGAATCCATGACAAATATATTCTCCTTTTTAAGAATTTCTACCGCTGGAAGCTTATCTGGTAAGTTTAATGGCATAACTCAATTACTATTTTATACAAATTCAAATGCACATTCCAAATCATCCTTGATATCATCAATATGTTCAAGACCAATAGATAGTCGTAGCAAATCTGGATATACACCAGCAGCAACTTGTGCTTTTTCGTCCATTTGACGATGTGTAGTTGAAGCTGGATGCGTTACAATTGTCCTAACATCACCAATATTAGTTAAATGCGTAATCAATTGCAGACTTTCTACAAATTTAATAGTCTTATCGTATCCACCTTTCACGCGGAAAGTCAATACTCCCCCGAATCCATTTTGTAGGTATTTTTTCGCAAGCTCATGATACTCATTATTTTCCAGACCTAAATAACAAACATCAAAAACTTTTGAATGTTGATCCAGCCATTTTGCAATGGATAATGTCGTTTGACACATCTTGTCTACACGAATTGACAAAGTTTCTACACCTTGTATTAAATTCCAGCTATTAAAAGGGCTGATACAAGGGCCCATATCGCGAAGGTTTTCCGCAACACATCGCATTGCAAAAGCACCATTTCCAAATTTTTCCCAGAATTTTAATCCATGATAACCTTCAGAAGGTTCAGAGTATTTAGGAAATTTACCATTACCCCAGTTAAAGTTACCACCATCAACAATGATACCACCCATACTGTTTCCATGTCCGCCAATCCACTTGGTTGCACTTTCCACAACGATGTTTGCACCATACTCAATAGGCCGGCAGAGATAACCTCCACAACCAAATGTATTGTCAACAATCAATGGTATTTCATATTTTTGAGCCAAAGCTGCCAGCTTTTCAAAGTCAGGGACGTTGAATTTTGGATTACCGATATTTTCAGTATATAAAGCTTTGGTATTTTCATCAATCAGTTTTTCCATTTCTTCAGCAGAATCATCTTTGGCTTTTCTGGCCTCAATTCCAAGATCTTTGAATGAAACAAAAAATTGGTTGTATGTTCCTCCATAAAGAAAGGGGCTGGTTACAAAATTGTCTCCAGTTTTCATGATATTCATGATAGTGATCATTTGCGCTGACTGTCCTGAAGCTGTAGCTACAGCAGCAACACCACCTTCTAAAGCAGCCATCCTTTGTTCAAAAATGCTGTTTGTCGGATTATTTAATCTCGTATAAATGAAAGGAGAAACTCCTTCTTTAAAATCCAGGTTAAACAAATCAGACCCATGTTCTGAACTGTTAAATGCATATGCCGTTGTTGGATAAATGGGTACACCACGAGAATTTGTCTGATCCGGTTTATATCCAGCATGAACTTGCAGAGTTTCAAAATGCAATTTTTTCATTTTCATAAATTTTATACAAATGTAGGGAATAAAATTTGGAAATTAATGAGATTCGACACTTCAGTTCTGTTTGAAAAGCAGCGAAATTCAAGTTGCTGAAAGTGTCTATTACAAGGGCTTACTTTTCTTAAATGAAAGCATCAAATTATTATAAAATACCTTGATTAACATCCTGAAGTTATAAAACGCCAAAAAGCCCCCACCAGATAATTCTGATGAGGGCTTTGAAAACGGCGACTACCTACTCTCCCACTTTCGCAGTACCATCGGCGTGGTTGGGCTTAACTTCTCTGTTCGGAATGGGAA
>Ga0209125_1000202_pt1 | contig 96459 bp, 80 predicted proteins | sample BarGraIncub1131A_FD_184503 | JGI IMG/M metagenome (GOLD analysis project Ga0209125, IMG submission 184503) | Arctic peat soil microbial communities from Barrow, Alaska - Barrow Graham LP Incubations 11-31A (SPAdes) (version 2) | ecosystem: Environmental > Terrestrial > Soil > Wetlands > Peat...
TGTTAATCCCCTACGGGGAAAAGATTTATTATGTGAATGTTTCTATTGATATTTATCCCCTACGGGGAAATTTAAACAGGTTCACAGCAATGGGAATATGACAATAAATTATTTCCATTACTTATATTACGGTTATATGAGTTTGTTGTCAGAATCATCCGGGAGGTGTGTTTAGAGATATTCTTCGTATCTTTGCACATGATGAATAAGAAAGTATCTGCGGAACCGATTTTGCAAATCACACGCGATAAGGAAGTTGTGATAGTAGAATATATTTGTGAAAAAGAAGAAACCTATAGATGCAGTGAATACATTTTCATAGACTCAGAAGAACACGCTAAACGATTTAAAAGAGATCTCATCTGGATCTCTCACAGAGTAAACGGTACCGATTTTAGCTTTTATGCCAACAGTGAGGAGGTCATTATTGATCACAGTGAACTTGTCAGTATCACAATCTCTACAGGATATATCGGATGTGATTACCAGGAGCATTTCTCCTTTTAAATAAAAATCAACCCTTTACGACTTCATGTTTTTTGATGTAGTCAGGATCGATCTCTATTCCTAAACCGGGACCTGTAGGCAATTTCACGATGCCATTTTCGCTCACAAGAGAAGACGTTTTGCATTCGAAGGGGAGGTCTTTGCTCAGTGCTTTGAATTCGTGATATTTGCCTGCATTAGGGATGGCAGAAATGAAGTGCATCATATATACATAACCAAATCCATCACCCGTGATGTGAGGTGTACAGAGTTTTCCTGTCAAATGTGCCATGCGGGCCACTTTCATCGAACGAACCATGCCACCAAAATAAAACATATCTTGTTGTACAACTTTTAAAGCATTGTTGCCGATCAACCAACGGAAATTGTGAAGGCTTGCTTCCTGCTCACCACCTGCAACCGGAATCTTTAAAGCATTGGCCACCTGGATGGTCTCTTCGTACCAGTCGAAAGGAACGGGTTCTTCGTAAAAGTCATAGTTATACTCTTGCATGATCTTGCCTATACGGATGGCTTCCTTCACGTCGTATGAACCATTTGAATCGGCAGAAATTACCATCTGATCACCAAAAGTTTTGCGTACTAACGGGATTAGTTGTTCAGACCTTTTGTCCGGGAATTCAGGATGACTCATCCGGCCCCCAACTTTAAATTTGATGGCCTTGGCATGTGACAAAGAGAGCTGTTCTTTCAGATGCTCTATCGTCAGTTCGGGTGTGATATCTCTTTCGCTGTTTGCCTGATAGACTGCAATTTCTTTATTGTGAATATCGCCAATCAATTGTCCGATAGATTTTCCGGCGATTCTGCCCATCATATCGAGTATTGCGAATTCAAGTGTAGCGATTGGAACCCAGAGGGCGAGGTTTTGAAGTTTGTAATTGCTGTCGTATACAAAAACCTCTTCGAGCAATGCTTCCAGATTCCGGGCATCTTTACCGATGAAGAAGGGCTGCACACGGTTTACGAAAATGGGATAGAGCGATTTCATCTGTCCGCTGTTGGATACAGAGATGCCTTCAGCTCCATCTTTTGATCTGACGCGGCACAAAAATGAATTCTTGTATCGCAGCAGTTCTATCTTATCAATGATAACAGGCGAGGTGAATAATTCCTTTTTGAAAACGGGTTGCGATAATATTTTATCCAATTGGGCATAATCAGTAGGTGGTTCAGAGGTGTTGAGCGCTTTAGATGAAAAAGGTAATGCTGCTGCCAGTCCACCCAGGGCTGCAGTTGTCAGGAAAGTTCTTCTGTTGGTTGCCATTGGAGTTAGTTTTGGTTTATCACATCGTTGTTCAGATTCAAACAAATAGTGGGTTTCTCCACATTAGTTTGACGTAGCCAAAAATAAACATTTCTAACATCAAAAAAATAAATTTTATTTAAGTTCTGTCTTTCAAATGTTCGTATGACTGGAGAGGGAACACATTTTTATAGGCAGGACGGATGATCCGACGGGCGCCAAAGGTGAGTTCCTCGAGACGGTGAGAACACCATCCTGCAATTCTGGACATTGCAAAGAGTGGAGTGTAGACCGGCTCTTTGATGCCTATGCAGTTGTATACGAAGCCGGAGTAGAAGTCAACATTGGCGCAAACCCTTTTGGCAACTTTGTCTCCTTTGAAGTCGTAAAAAATCTGCGGAGCAAGTGTCTCGATCAGTTCATAGAGTTCGAATTCTTCCAGACGATCTTTCTCCTGGGCAAGTTCGCGTGCTTGTTTCTTCAATAGAACGGCACGTGGGTCGGAAACTGTATATACAGCATGACCGATTCCATAGATTTTGCCTGAACGATCATAAGCTTTTTTATTCAGCATTTTTAACAAATAATCCGTTACTTCCTGCTTGTTGGACCAATGTTTCACATTTTCTTTGATATTGTCCATCATGCAGAGTACTTCATGATTGGCGCCACCGTGAAGCGGTCCTTTGAGAGAAGCGAGAGCAGAGGCCACTGCTGAATAGGTATCGGTTCCGGTTGAACTGGTCACCCGGATCGTGAATGTTGAATTATTTCCGCCACCATGATCGGCATGAAGGATCAATGCGAGATCTAGAATGTCTGCTTCAAGGGGAGTATATTTCCCTTCACCTTTCATCATCATGAGAAAGTTTTCAGCTGTACTCAGTGCAGGATTCGGGTGACGGATCGATAATGTTTTGTGTTGATAGAAATGCCGCATCGAATGATACGAATAGGCAATGATCGTTGGGAACTTGGCTATGAGGTTCAGTGATTGGTTTACCAAATTTTCGAGCGAGGTATCTTCTGCATTTTTGTCGAGCGTATATAATCCAAGGACAGAACGAGTCAACATATTCATGATATTCTGACCTTTGTTTGACAGAATCATACTGTTGGTGAACTCATCAGGCAGTTCGCGCAGGGAACCCATGTATTGCATGAATTCGCTAAGTTCACCGGCATTGGGTAGTTTTCCGGAAAGCAAAAGATAAATGACTTCATCGAAGCCATGACGTTTTTGGTCTATGGCGCCCTGTACCAGAGCCTGAACATCTATTCCCCTGTAAATTAGTTTTCCATCAATAGGAACAAGTATTTCTCCTTCCTTTTTGTAACCCACAACATCTGCAACATTTGTGAGCCCAACCAATACTCCGGTATGGTCTGCGTTGCGAAGTCCGCGTTTTACACTAAACTTTTCGAACAGTTGGGGCTCAATTACTGCAGCCCTATGTACAGATTCAGAAAGATGTTTTACAATTAAAGGATTGTCTGACTTATTCATATGATGATTTTTAACGTTAAAGTTCAAAATTACACACAACTTTGCATCAAAACAAGACATTCAATATGTTAGGTGTTATGTATTAGTGGAATATAACAATTTACTTTTTTTTGTTAATATGTGAAAATGGGCCTGATACAGATTTTTTTAAAAAAACTACACCTTGAAATGTATATAGTTAAGCGTGTACAAGGAATGGATAATTTTGTATCACTTATTTTGAATTTAAAATAATAACTTTATCATCTGATATTCTTATCGTAATCTGAAAAGGATTTTTTTGCTTACAAATAATTATACTTGAAATGAGAAAAAAAATATTGATGGTATTGCTTCTTGTTGTATCCATAATTTTTTGTGCACATTCTCAAAAGAATGCTCCTATGTATAAAAATAAAAGTTTGTCTATTGAGCAAAGAGTGAAAGATCTCTTGCAAAGGATGACCATTGAAGAAAAAGCTGGACAGTTAAATCAGCTCAATGGTGGGGTATTTACCGGTCCGGCATTAAACGATGCTGGACAGAAATCGAAGATGCAGCAGGTGCGCGATGGAAAAGTAGGTTCTTTTTTGAATGTGATCGGAGCAGCCGATACAAAGTCGATTCAGAAAATAGCAATCGAGGAAAGCAGGCTAGGTATTCCATTGCTTTTTGGATTTGATGTGATCCATGGATTTAAGACGATATTTCCAATCCCTCTTGCGGAAGCTTGTAGCTGGGATCTGGCCCAGATTCAAAAGAATGCAGGAGTGGCTGCAAAGGAAGCCGCCGCTTCAGGAATAACCTGGACATTTGCTCCAATGTGCGATATCAGCAATGATCCAAGGTGGGGCAGAGTGATGGAAGGTGCAGGAGAGGATCCATGGTTTGGTGGTGAGGTTGCAGCAGCAAGAGTAAAGGGATTGCAGGGTTTGTTAAACGACTATCAGCATATTCTGGCATGTGTGAAACATTATGCCGTTTACGGAGCTGTAGAGGGCGGCAGGGAATATAATAATGTAGATGTTTCCAGAGTTGCATTGTGGAATAAATATCTTCCTCCTTATAAGGCGGCTGTTGATGCAGGCGCTGCCACTGTAATGAATTCCTTCAATGTATTCGAAGGGGTACCGACAAGTGGGAATAAGTATTTGGTTAAAGATATATTGATCAAAAAATGGGGCTTTAAAGGATTTCTGGTAAGTGACTGGCAGTCATTTGATGAAATGGTAACATGGGGATATGCTGCTGATAATAAGGATGCTGTTTTGAAAGCCATGCAGTCTGGCAGTATGATGGATATGGAATCTAAAATAGTAGTGACTTATCTTCCTGAACTGGTAAAAGAAGGAAAGGTCACACTTGCACAGGTTGATGATGCCGTTGGAAGGATCCTTACTTTAAAGTTTAAACTAAGGTTATTCGACGATCCTTATGGCTTTTCAGATGAAGCAAGAGAAAGCAAATCGATATTTACTATAGAAAACCGCAAAGAAGCTAGAACAGCAGCAGTGCGTTCTATCGTGTTGTTGAAAAATGATAAAAATATATTGCCGCTGAATAAGTCGGTTAAGAAGATTGCTTTAATTGGCTTTTATGCCAACAGTAAGGATGATATGTTTGATTTCTGGATAGGTAAAGGGGAGTCTAAAGACGCCGTTACTATTTATGAGGGGTTGAAAAATAAATTCGGAGACAATGTTGCAATTACTTTTTGTGATGGATATAATGCCGATGCTACTACCAGTGAAAAGCTGATTAATGAGGCAGTACAAAATGCACTGTCTGCTGATATAGTACTGGTGAATGTTGGTATCAGTGGAAAAATGGGAGGTGAAGACAGGGCTCTGGCAAATCCTGCAATACCTGATGGTCAGATTGAACTGATGAAGGCATTGAGAAAGACCGGGAAACCAATTGTGTCTCTTGTGTCGAGCGGAAGACCTTTGATCCTCACCCAACTGCAGAATCTTACTGATGCTATCGTTCAGTGCTGGATACTGGGAACTGAAACCGGAAATGCTGTTGCAGATGTTTTAGCAGGTGATTATAATCCATCAGCAAAAACTGTGATTACATTTCCATATGCTGTAGGACAAATTCCGGTATATTACAATCATTTCAATACAGGGAGACCACTTCCTGCAACAGGTGACCAAAGCTGGAAATCAAGATACAGGGACATCCCAAATGAACCGCTTTATCCTTTTGGTTACGGATTGAGTTATACTACATTTAAATATTCCAATCTTAAGCTGGATAAAACCACTTTGAAAAGAGGGGATAAGCTTTCGGTATCCGTTACCGTTTCAAATACGGGTAACTATGATGGTGAGGAGATAGTCCAATTGTACATCAGGGATATTGCTGCTTCAATCATCAGACCTGTAAAAGAATTGAAGGCATTTCAAAAGATCTTTTTAAAAGCAGGAGAATTGAAAACCGTAACTTTGACCTTAAAAGATAAAGACATTTCATTTTATGATGCTGATGGAAACACCGTTCTGGAAAATGGAAAGTTCAATGTTTTTGTAGGAGGTGATTCACAGAATGTATTAGAACAAGGTTTTGAACTAAAATAAATACGATTGTTATGATAAGTCTAAAGAATGTTGCCGGATTCATTTTACATGTTTTGATAGTAATGTTATCCGTAAACCAGGTATCAGCTCAGAAGTTTGAAAATCTGGCACTAACCCCTCCAATGGGTTGGAATAGCTGGAATGTATTTCAAACCAATATCAATGAAAAGATGATCAAAGAGATTGCCGACGCAATGGTCTCTTCAGGAATGCAGAAAGCTGGTTATACTTATTTGGTTTTGGATGATGGGTGGATGGCGATGGAGAGAGACAAAAATGGTGATCTGGTAGCTGATCCTAAAAAGTTTCCCAATGGAATGAAAGCCCTTTCAGACTATGTTCATGGGAAAGGGTTGAAATTTGGATTGTATAATTGTGCAGGAACAAAAACATGTGCAGGATACCCCGGAACACATGGTTATGAAATTCAGGATGCACGTTATTATGCTTCTCAAGGAGTAGATTATTTGAAATTTGATTGGTGCAGTTCAGATGGTCTTAATGCAAAAGAATCTTATACCAATATGAGTAAGGCTATAAAAGCTGCCGGTAGACCAATGATATTCAGTCTGTGTGAGTGGGGAAACAACAAGCCATGGGAGTGGGCAAAGAATGTTGGTCAACTTTGGAGAACTACAGGTGATATTTATGATTGTTTTGACTGCACCAAAAACAATGGTTCATGGTCAGCCCATGGGGTGATGAAAATATTGGATATGCAACAAAATCTGCGAATTTATGCCGGTCCGGGACATTGGAACGATCCCGACATGCTTGAAGTTGGCAATGGAGGGATGAAGTTTTCAGAAAACAGGGCTCATTTTTCAATGTGGTGCATGTTGGCAGCTCCATTGATCTCGGGTAATGATTTGAGAAAAATGTCGATAGAAACATCGGATATCTTGACCAATAAGGATGTGATTGCTGTGAACCAGGATAAATTAGGGATACAGGGATTCAAATATGCTGTCAGGGATAGTGTTGAGATCTGGTTTAAGCCATTATCAGGAAATAACTGGGCGGTTTGTTTTCTGAACCGTACTTCAATTTCAAAGCAGATTGATTTTAACTGGAAGCTTGAGAATGTAAATGATGAATTCTCTGGAAGGAAGTTGATTGCAGTTAAAACGAATTATAAAATTAAAAACCTTTGGACAAAGAATGAGACCGGAACAACAAAAGAAACTTTAACAATCACAGTTCCTTCTCATGATGTGTTGATGTACAGATTGTATTAGTTTGAAAACTAATCAGTAGGATTTCAAAAAATATATTCCAGATGTTGTGACGATATGTCTTGGACAAAACGACGGGGTTCAGGATTCAGCTATATTCTGTAAGGCCTATATTGATTTTATTGGTCAGCTCCGTTCACATTATCCAAAGGCTACCATTATCCAGTTTCTAAGTTAAATCACAATAGGTTTATATGAAAATGTGGGTACCGGAGAAGCTTTCACGGAATTCCTTAGGGGTGCAATTCTTTCGTTTTTTAAATGTCCGGTTGAAGTTGGAGATATTGTTGAACCCACAATGATTGGCAATTTCTGAAATGGATGTTGTAGTATCAATTAGCATTCGGGTAGCGTGACCCAGTCTGATTTCTGTCAGGCAATCCATAAAGGTATTGCTTGTGCGTTGTTTGAAGAAACGACTGAAGGAAACCTCGGACATATTTGCCAGTTTAGCTACTTCTCCTAAAGTAATAGGCTTATCGAAATTCTTATTCACATAATCCAACGTTTTTTCTATCCGTCTGCTGTTATAACTGAACTGTTCAGCCATGTTGTTAAACGCGGGACTGGAAAGGATCTTCATATTCCGTGATATAGAAAGATCGTGAAGGATGGACATCAGTTCAAGAATTGAATCAAAACCATGTTTCTGATTCAGTTCTACAATTCTGGTAGTTAATAGTTGGGTTGTCTCTTTTGAAAACAGAATACCACTTGCTGATTTCTCCAACATGACCCGGATGAAACTTAGTTGATTCCTGCGTAAAAACTTATCATCGAATAGGTTCTTGTGAAACTGGATCGTTACTTCTGTAATTTCTTTGCTTGTACATCTATTGTTAAACCAGGAATGTTGGAGATTAGAACCTACCAGTACCAGTTCAAGATCATCAATCTCTTCAGTATTATCTCCTATTACACGCCTTGCTCCTTTAGCATTGAGAATTAAATTGAGTTCATACTCTTCGTGATAATGGAGAGGGAAATCAAAATCTGATTTTATTCTTTTAAAGAGAGTAAAACAATCGTTATGGGTAAGCGGGGTAATTTCCCTCAGGAGTTCGGTTTTCATTTTATCGAAAGATTATGCATAAAAAACTTTAATACAATTGTAGAAAAATTCTGAGCAAAGATACATTGAAAATTATAATGATGATAAAATATAACCAGTACTAAGTTTGAAATAGATTTAAAAAATGCAAATAGAGGGATGTTCGTATATTCAATTATCAAAGTATAATTTATGCATTCAATAATTTTTAAACCGGAAAATAAATTAATAACAATGATAAAATATTAGATGCTGTTAATGAATATTATAGACTGCAAATATTTATATTGAAATTTTCGGAATTTAGAAAGTATTTATTTTGTGACTTCTCTTTGAATTTAATTGTTAAAATATTTTGCAAATGATATAATTGTTAAAAAATGAACATATAGGATCAAAAAATGATTAAAAAAGATGATTAATGGATAAAATAGTATTTGTTTTAGCGAAGATATTTATGATACATTTGATAAACTAAATGTATCAATATGGTAAAATCTTACTCCACTCTTTTTATGCAGCATACAAACGCATCCTTTTCCTTTACACATTTTTCAATTCAAGGCAAACCTTAACAGGTTTTTGTATTGTTTTTTTTGTTAATGTGCTTTTTAAAATAAATTTTTCCTTTGTATGAAATTATTTAAACTTCGGTTATTATTATTTGCTTTTATCCAACTAACTGTTGCTGACCTTTCAGCACAATCTTCATTTGTTACTACAAAGAATCATCAATTTTTAATTTCTAATCAGCCATACTATTATATAGGTGCTAACTATTGGTATGGTGGCCTGATTGGTAATGATGAAAAAGGAAAACAAAGGATTAAGAAGGAACTGGATTTTTTAAAGCTGAAGGGTGTTACTAACTTGAGGGTATTGGCCGGTGCTGAAGGAAGTGGTCAGATCAATGGTGTGCCGCGCGTAGAGCCTGCTCTGCAACCGAAAGCTGGTGTTTTCAAAACTGATTTATTGAAAGGACTTGATTTCTTATTGGCGGAGATGGGGAAACGCAACATGAAAGCCATCATTTTTTTAAGCAATAACTGGGAGTGGAGTGGAGGATTTCTTCAATATTTAAACTGGAATGGTTTAATTGCAGATTCTGTGTTGCAGCGCAAACTGAACTGGGATGAGATGAGAGATTATGTGAGTAAATTTTATTCATGTTCTTCGTGCAATGACATGTATAAGGTACAGGTTAAGTTGATTGTAGATAGAACCAATACCATTACTGGTAAAAAATACAAAGATGATAATGCAATCATGGCCTGGGAATTAGTTAATGAGCCAAGACCAATGCGGCCTGCAGCTATTCCTGATTTTGTCAGTTGGATTCATACTACTGCTGCATATATCAAATCTTTGGATAAAAAACATTTGGTTACTACAGGGAATGAAGGTGAAATGGGTAGCGAAACAATTGAGGTTTTTACTCAAATCCATGCAGATAAAAATATTGATTATGCGACTATTCATATCTGGCCAAAAAATTGGGGATGGTTTCAGGACACTACCATCACTAAAAACATGAATACTATTATTGGAAATACAACTGCATACATCTCAAAACATGTGGAGGTAATGAAAAAATTGCAAAAACCTTTGGTCATTGAGGAATTTGGATTGCCTAGAGATGGTCATTCATTTCAGGTTTCTTCTACAACAGGACTAAGAGATCGTTATTTTGAAACCATATTTAAATCAGTACTGGATAGTTATAATCAGAAATCAGTTATTGCCGGATCCAATTTCTGGACATTTAGTGGAATAGGAAGACCTTCTTATCGTCAACTTTTATGGAAAAAGGGTGATGATGTTTTGGGTGATCCATCAGTAGAAGAGCAGGGATTAAATTCCGTCTTTGATACCGATGCAAGTACGTGGAAATTGATAGAATCTATTACTCGAAAAATCAATTAATAATGAGAAGATTAAACTTTAAACCTGCTCTGTTGCTTGTAATTCTTGTATTCATGGTCACTTTTTCAGTCATGGCACAGAAGGATTTACCTATTGATAATAAGGCAACCAAAGAAACGGTTCATCTTTATCATAACCTGAAAAGAATTGCTCAAAAGAGTTATTTGTTTGGTCATCAGGATGCTACTGCTTATGGTGTAGGCTGGAAAGAAGTTGAAAATAAGAGTGATATAAAAGATGTAACGGGAGAATTTCCAGGATTATATGGATGGGATTTAAGCGGTATAGAGTTAATGAGTCCAAAAAATATTGACGGAGTTGTATTTAACAATACCCGTAAACTTGTTCAGCAGGCATATCAGCGTGGAGGTGTGAATACTTTTAGCTGGCATTGTCCAAGTCCTTTTGGTTATGAAAAAGGAGCCTGGGATATTACAAAAGGAACAGTCAAAAGTATATTGCCGGGTGGAGTCAATCATGAAAAATATAATCAATGGCTTGATAATGTTGCCTCTTTCTTTCTTTCACTCAAAGATGAGCACAATCAACTGATTCCAATCCTGTTCAGACCATATCATGAATTAACGGGAAATTGGTTTTGGTGGGGCAGTAGTGCTTGTTCTCCTGAAGAATTTAAAGCGATCTGGAAATATACAGTTCAATATCTGCGGGATGTAAAAAAGGTTCATTCGTTGCTCTATGTTTACAATACAGGTGGAGATTTTAAAACCAAAGAAGAATATCTCGAAAGATATCCGGGGGATGACTTTGCAGATGTTTTGAGTTTTGATTCATATCAGTTTAATGATCCTTCAAAAGATGATGGCTTTGTCAAGTCAGTGGATGCTAAATTGACAATTCTGGACAATCTGGCTAAAGAAAAAAATAAAATTGAAGCCATTGCTGAAACAGGTTATGAAGCTATTCCTTACCCACAGTGGTGGACCAAAACCTTGGCTACAGCAATTGGTAAACATCCTATCGCATATGTATTGGTTTGGCGTAATGCAGGATTTGAGGAGAGTATGAAAAAAATGCATTATTACGCTCCTTTTAAAGGGCAGGTTTCAGAAAAAGATTTTATCCTTTTTTCTAAGATGAATAGAACACTTTTTGAAAAGGGTGCTAAAACAGAAAAATTGTATCAGGAAAAATAACGTTTCATATGCAGGATAAAATAGGTTGGAAAGATAAAGTTGGTTACGGTTTTGGAGATGCGGCATCGTCGATGTACTGGAAGATATTTGGCATGTATCTTTTGTTTTTCTATACTGATGTGTTTGGAATTCCTGCAGCTGAAGTAGGAACTATGTTTCTGATAACCAGAATATGGGATTCCATTTTTGATCCTGTCGTAGGAGTATTGGCCGATCGAACAAATACCCGTTGGGGAAAATTCAGACCTTATCTTTTTTGGGTTGCAGTTCCTTTTGGGTTAATAGGAATACTAACATTTTATACTCCCGACTGGACTACAGGTTATAAAATAATCTATGCGTATGTGACCTACTCAGCAATGATGATGATCTATTCATTGATCAATGTGCCTTATGCCTCTTTGTTAGGCGTAATGTCAGCAGATGGTAAAGAAAGAACTACACTTTCATCCTATCGAATGGTTTTTGCCTTTGCCGGTAGTCTGGTGGCTCTATGGATTATTGAGCCCCTTGTCAGATACTTTAGCAAGGGTTCTGATGGGGTTGTTAATCTTCAGCATGGTTGGATGATGGCAATCGTGGTGTTTTCATTGATAACCACAGCTTTGTTTTGGGGTTGTTTTTGGTTTACCAAAGAAAGAATTAAACCCATTAAGGAACAAAAACCTGTATTAAAACAGGATATTAAAGATTTGTTTGCCAACAGGCCGTGGTGGATACTTTTGGGAGCTGGTGTTGCAGCATTGATTTTTAATTCAATCCGTGATGGGGGAGCAGTTTATTATTTCAAATACTATGTTCAAACTACAGCTACCTATGATTTGAAATGGGGATTCATATCAACATCTCTTTCGCTTACTACTTTGTATTTTGTTATCGGTCAGGCGTCGAATATTATAGGTGTTATTCTTGCTACTCCTTTTGCTAACAAATTCGGGAAAAAGAATACCTATCTGACGGCCATGTTTTTTGCAAGTATACTGAGTATACTCTTTTACTTCCTAAACAAAACTGATGTTGTGATGATTTTGGTTTTCCAATTTGTTATCAGTATTTGTGCAGGAAGCATATTCCCATTGTTGTGGTCGATGTATGCAGATACAGCTGATTATTCTGAATGGAAAAAGGGTAGAAGGGCTACAGGACTGATTTTTTCTTCATCATCTATGTCGCAGAAGTTTGGTTGGACAATTGGTGGTGCTACAACAGGATGGTTGCTTGGTTATTATGGCTTTCAGGCAAATGTTATTCAATCAGATGCTACCCAAACCGGTATTCGTTTGATGTTGAGTCTACTGCCTGCAATCGGTGCAGTACTTTCAGTTGTATTCATCTCCATCTACCCGCTCAGTGAAAAGAAATTAATCAGTATTACCAGTGAATTGAGTCAAAGAAGAAATGTGTCAAAAGAACATTGAGTTGATAAGTGAGGAATCACTTTTTCAAAATTAAATAAATAATTATTAAAGGAATTAAGTTTTATGTCAGATAATATTAAAAAGCCCGTAACCTTTGGAGACCGTTTAGCGGCATTGGAAGAAGAGTATGTTCATTTGATTCATCAAAAGAATAATACTGTTGGAAACGGTAATGGAATATTTGACCGTTATATGAATCCTGTCCTGACCTGCAGACATGCTCCGGTATTCTGGAAGTATGATTTAAATGAGAAGAGCAATCCTTTTTTGATGGAACGTTTTGGTATCAATGCAGTTTTAAATGCTGGAGCCATTAAGCTGAACGATAAATATCTGTTGGTAACACGTGTTGAGGGAAAAGACCGCAAATCTTTTTTTGCTGTAGCTGAAAGTGATAATGGGATTGATCATTTCGAGTTTTGGGATTACCCTGTTATGATGCCTGAAACTGCCGATCCTGATACGAATGTTTATGATATGCGCCTGGTTCAACATGAAGATGGTTGGATCTATGGTGTGTTTTGTACAGAAAGAAAAGATCTTTCTGCACGACCGGGAGACGAAAGTGCTGCAATTGCACAAACAGGAATTGCCAGAACAAAAAACCTGATGAAATGGGAGAGACTTGCTGATTTGAAAACAAGCTCAGCTCAACAACGTAATGTTGTCTTACACCCTGAATTCGTTAATGGGAAATATGCTTTTTACACCCGTCCTCAGGATAGTTTTATTGAAGCAGGTAAGGGTGGTGGTATTGGTTTTGGTTTGGCTGATGATATAAAAAAAGCGGAAATCCATGAAGAAGTGATTGTTGATGCCAAAAAGTATCATACAGTTTATGAAGCAAAAAACGGACTTGGACCAGCTCCGATTAAAACAGAAAAAGGTTGGCTTCACATGGCACATGGAGTTCGCAATACTGCTGCAGGATTGCGTTATGTGTTGTATTTGTTTATGACAGACCTTCAGAATCTTACGAATGTTATTCGCAAACCCGGTGGTTATTTCATGGCTCCTGAGGGAGAAGAAAGAGTGGGGGATGTCTCTAATGTATTGTTCTGTAACGGTTGGGTAGAAGATGGAGGGAAAGTATTTATATATTACGCTTCTTCTGATACTCGTATGCATGTAGCAACGACCACCCTTGAAAAATTATTGGATTATGTGATGAATACTCCCGCTGACGGTTACCGGTCAGCAGCGTCAGTAAATACTTTGTATGATATTATTGACCGGAATAAGGAATTGAAACATGTTGTAGTTAAAAATGATACATTAGCAGAAAATTAACCAATGGACGTGCTGCGTTTTAAACTTGAAATGCAAGAAGAACTGGATAGGATCCTGCGTTACTGGATCGAATATTCACAGGACTCAAATGGTGGTTTTGTAGGTAGAATCGATAACGAAAATAAGGTATATCCGGATGCTCCCAAGGGAAGCGTTTTAAATGCACGTATATTATGGACATTTTCTGCAGTATATAATGTAACTGGCAATAATGAATACCTGAAGATTGCAGACAAAGCTTATAATTATATTACAGAATACTTTATTGATAAGGAATTTGACGGAGTATACTGGAGCGTTGATTATAAAGGGGAACCTCTGGATACAAAAAAGCAGGTTTATGCAATTGCTTTTGTTGTTTATGCACTAAGCGAGTATTACAAGTGTACCAAAAATGAAGCGGCTAAAACTACTGCGATACGCTTGTACCATCTTATTGAAAAACAAAGTTGTGATAAATTAACCGGGGGGTATTTTGAAGCCTTCTCCAGAAATTGGAGCGCTTTGGGAGATCTCAGGTTAAGTGCTAAAGATGCAAATGAGAAGAAAACAATGAATACTCATTTGCATATTCTGGAGGCATATACTAATCTTTACCGTATATGGCCTTCACACGAACTTGCACATCAATTAAGGAAACTGGTAAATATCTTTTTACTTCATATCATCAATGCTGATACAGGACATCTGGATCTCTTTTTTGATGAAAACTGGAAAGTAAAGAGTGAAACGATCTCTTATGGTCATGATATTGAAGCAAGTTGGTTATTGTTGGAAGCTTCTGAATCCTTAATGGATGAAGAGCTGATCTCCAGGTGTAAGACGGTATCTGTTAATATGGCAAATGCTGTTGTTGAAGGACTGGATTCTGATGGCGGTTTATGGTATGAATATGAACCTTCTAAACATTATCTTGTTAAACAAAAGCATTGGTGGCCACAGGCAGAAGCTATGGTCGGATTTGTAAATGCATGGCAGGTAAGTAAAGATGAGAAATATTTACAGCATGCATTTCAAAACTGGCATTTTGTTAAAGGATATATCCTTAATAAACAAAATGGAGAATGGTTCTGGGGTATTTATGAAGATTACTCTGTGATGAAGAATGATGATAAAGTTGGCATCTGGAAATGCCCTTATCATAACTCCCGGGCTTGCCTTGAAATTATTAAACGATTTGAAACATTAAGATCAACCCAAATAACAAATACGCTTAAAAATAACAATTAATTTAATAAATATCATTAAAAAGAATGCTTATGGTGGAAATTAAAGCAATTTTTTAAATTAAAACACGGAGGGATCTACAGGTTCCCCATTGATTAATCCATTTCACAAGTCAACGTTGCTTTTGCTGTTTTATAAGGCAACAAAGTATGTCTAAAACAAAATAATGAAAATTTATGAAAAGAACATCTATGCTGACTTTTCCGGCGATAACAGACAGGTTTAAACGATACCTGTTCGCCTTGAAACTTGTTTCATTACTTCTCCTTATCAATCTGATGCCGACTCCGGCATTGGCTGTTGCTTCCGTTCACAATACGGGCATTTCCAAAGTAACAGAAGGAACCCAAAAACAAAAGATATCCGGTGTTATTACAGATGCCGAGACTAAACAACCACTGGTAGGAGTTTCAGTTGCAAACTTATCTACTAACGGACAGAAATTTGGAACCGTTACTGATCTGAATGGAAAATTTTCCCTTGATGTGGCTGACGTTAATTCCACATTGGTCATCACCTATATTGGTTATGAAAAACAAGAAATCAAACCAGGTACATCTACTTTTTTAAGTATCGAACTAAAACCTGTGACAACCAGCCTGAACGAGGTTGTTGTAATTGGTTATGGTAAAACCAGACGCGGTGATCTTACCAGTGCACAAACAACTGTTACTTCAAAAGATCTGGAGCGAACTGTAAATACTACAGTTGAACAAGCTCTTCAGGGACGTGCTGCAGGTGTTTACGTAACACAAAACTCCGGACAACCCGGTGGTGGTATCTCTATTAACATTCGTGGTGTAAGTTCCATTAACGGAAGCACTGAACCACTATATGTTGTTGATGGTGTTCAGATTCAGGGACAATCAGTCTCAAATAATTCAAATCTTTCATGGTTGAATACCGCTGATATAGAAAGTGTCTCTGTATTACAAGGGCCTTCTGCAACAGCTATTTATGGATCACGGGCAACCAATGGTGTTGTTTTGATAACAACTAAAAGTGGTAAGGCAGGTGATACTAAACTAACTTATGACGTTCAATACAATATTCAGGAACCTCCCAAGAGTTTGCATGTAATGAATTTAAGGGAATATGGTTCAATGGTAAATCAATTTAAAACTGTGGCCGGAGGAACAATCCCTGGACAATTCCTCGATCCAACACTTTTAGGAAATGGGACAGACTGGCAACATGAACTCTTTAAAGCTACTCCAATGATCAAACATCAATTGAGCATGAGTGGTGGTAATGATAAAACAACCTACTTTATGTCGGGTGAATATATGAACCAGGACGGTGTTGCTTTAGGGTCAGGATTTAAAAGATATGGCTTCCGTTTGAAAGTTGACAATAAACCAAGAGAATGGGCTACTATTGGAGCCAATCTTAGTTTTAATCAAACTGATCAGAATATAACTACAAGTCAGGGAGACGTTATTTCAAATGCTTTGCAGTTATCTCCTCAGGTACCTGTTAAAAACTTTGACGGAACCTGGGCAGGTGGCGATACTACAAATGGCGCTAATACATTTGCACCTGTCAATCCAATTGCAATTTCCAGTTTAACAACAAATACTAACACAAACAGGCAGTTCCTGGGTGGTTTGAATATTTCTTTAAAACTGATGAAGGGGTTAACTTTTACAACATCTTTAAATGGAAATATTGGTTATACAAATTCAACCTATTATCAGCCAACTTATTCAATAGGATGGGCAAAAGTTGTAACCGCAACTTTGAATAATGGCACCGGCATGAATACATACTGGAACCTGAATCAAATGTTACAGTATTATAAACAGATTGGTAAACATACTTTCGATCTGATGGTTGGTCATGAGTCACAGGAATCCAAATGGAAAAATGTGGGCGCTTCAAGAACCGGATTTCTCACAAATGATATTTATGATTTAAATGCCGGTGATCCTCTTACTTCTAACAATACAGGTGGTTCTGGTCCATGGGCAATGGAATCTTATCTTGGTAGGTTGAGTTACAATTATAACGATAGATACCTTTTGATGAGTACTCTCCGACGTGATGGTTCTGCGAATTTTGGTGACAATAATAAATGGGGTTATTTCCCATCACTATCTTTTGCATGGCGACTCTCAAAGGAAAAGTTTTTTAATGTTCCCTTCGTCAGTGATTTGAAATTAAGATTTGAAACAGGAACAACAGGTAACTCTGGTGGTGGTGGAATTTATTCGCCGATGGGCACAGGTGCAACTCCAAACGGAACAGGCTTTTTACCTAATAAGTATGCGAATCCTGATTATAAATGGGAAAATACTAAAACAGATAATATTGGTCTCAATGTTGCATTCCTGAAAAACAGAATATCTGTTGAATTTGATTATTATGTCAAAAAGACCACTAATCTTATAATGGATGCACTATTGCCATGGTACATGGGAACTAATGGAACGGGATCAGTTTCACCACCTACCGTTAATCTTGGTGCAATGCAAAACAAAGGATGGAGTTTAACAATAAATACAACAAATGTTGTTACGAAAGACTTCAAATGGGAATCCAATTTTAATCTTTCATCAGTTAAAACAACAATTACAAAATTCTATTCGAATGTATCTTTTGCAAATCGCACATCGTGGTGGATGGATAACTGGACACAACGTGCTCAGGTAGGTTCAGCGCCATGGTTGTTCAGAGGTTATATTGCAGATGGATTATTTCAAACCGTTGATGAAATAAATAAAAGTGCAGTACCTGTTGATAATGCAGGAAACAGACTTCCGACCGATGCAGCAACCGGTGTTTGGGTAGGTGATGTTAAATTCAAAGACATCAGTGGACCTAATGGCGTACCTGATGGGAAAATTGACAGCTATGATGAAACCAATATTGGCAATCCATGGCCTAAAATGTATGGCGGTTTTACAAATAGCTTTTCTTATAAAGGTTTTGAATTGAGTGTACTCATTACTGCCACTTTAGGAAACGATATCTATAATTATATTGCCAGAGTCAATTCCAATCCCAATAATATCAACTTAAGCCGAAATCTGTTAATTGGGGCAATGGATTATGCACGACCAATCACGGATGCTCAGGGTCAGGTTGTATTGGCAAATCCAAACACAACTGTGGCTAGAATTTCTTATGGTCCCAATGGTAATTATACACGTATTACCGACAAATGGGTAGAAGATGGTTCATTTGTCCGCATTAAGAATATCTCATTTTCTTATAATCTCCCTGCAAATCTAATATCAAAATTGAAGATGATAAAAGGAGTAAGACTTGCAGTTGGTGTTCAGAACATTGCAACTATTACCGGCTATAAAGGTTACGATCCTGAAGTTGGTTCTTATGTCGGTAATAATACCAGTGCCAACACTCAAGCTATTGGTGTGGATAACGGACGTTACCCATTGACTCCTATTTATACATTTAATTTAGGTGTAAATTTTTAAAAACTGATGAAAATGAAAAATTTAAATCGTAAATATTTTTGGCTTGGTATGCTGCTACCATTTGTTTTCATGTTGGGTTGCTCTAAGAGTTTTCTGCAAAGACCTCCAACTGATTCAATTGTAGATGCCAATTTTTATAAAACAGATGCTCAGGTTTTGGCGGCTACTCAGTTGTTATACAGTAAAGTGTGGTTTGATTATAATGACAAAGCATCTTATAACCTTGGTGACTTCAGATCAGGTACTGCATATGATGCCTATAACAACCGTGGTAATGTGCTTTTCAATACAACAGGAGATACTCCTGAAAACGGTACTGCGTGGCGTTCATTCTTCATTGTAGTTGGTCAGTCAAATCTTGCAATCATAAATATCAATAAGTATGCCGGAGCAGAGGTATCACCACAGGTGAAGAAAGTTGCCATAGCCGAAGCCAGATTTATGAGAGCTTTGGCCTATCGTTTTTTGGTGATGAACTGGGGACCTGTTCCAATCATAACTAATAACCAGGCATTATTTGCTGACACTTCACTTACCAGAAATACCGAAAAAAGTGTCTGGAAGTTTATTGTCAATGAAATGAAGGCTGTGGAGGCTGATCTACCAAATACTCCAATAAAGCCAGGTAGGATTACAAAATGGTCGGCACAAGGCATGCTGGCACGCTTTTACCTTACCAGGTCAGGTGTTGGCGCCAATGGCTCAGGCCAAAGGAATCAGAGTGATCTTGATAGCGCTAAATACTATTCACAAAGTGTTATCAACAACAGTGGCGCTGCCTTATTGAAAAACTATAGCGATCTGTTCCTTTTCCCCTACGACAACAATGCTGAATCACTGTTTTCTCTGCAATGGGTTTATTCAGGTCCTAACGACTGGGGAACACAGAACTCAACTCCTGCCTACCTTGCTTACAGTTCTGAAATCGCAAATGGTGATGGCTGGGGCGGTAACATAGGCGCTACCTGGTGGATGATTTCGCAATATGATGGGATGACCTCAATAGGAAAAGGTGATACAATTATAGGTAGGACGGTTGATACAAGACTAAAAGCTACTTTCATGTTACCGGGTGCTTCCTATCCGGAAATAACTCAGGCATTAAACTCAGGCGTAGTTCAAAAGTTGATATATCCGAATTCGACCAGTGATGTTAGCTTTGTATGTACCAAAAAATATATAACGGGTAAAGCTATTGATGTCGGTGGACAGTCTTCGAGTCAACGTTATGGTAACGACACTTATATGATGCGTCTGGCCGAAATGTACCTGATTTATGTTGAAGCCACGCTTGGAAACAATGCTTCTACAACTGATGCTACAGCCTATACCTATTTTAATAAGGTACACATGCGTTCCGGATTACCCGAATACAGATTATCTTCCACAGGAACTCTTTTGCCAATTACCCTGGATGTGATCTATAAAGAACGTTTTATTGAATTCGCAATGGAGGGTATGGGATGGTATGATTTGGTAACCTTACATTATTTTAATAAAGCCAAAGCTTATGCCATTCTGAATTCACAGGACAGAGGATTATTTACTGCAAAACCTGACGTTTTTCCAAATCCAACACAATGGACTTTCATCAAAACAGCATGGTCAACTACAGGCAGAACAATCAATGCCTATGATGGAAATTTCCTGCTACCAATACCAACAGCTGAATTGAGTCAGGCTCCGAACTTACTGAAACCTGCAGTTGATTATTAAATCAGGTAAACACAAATGTTTTTAAAAAATACATAGTGATATGAAAAAAGCATATAAATCAATACTGTTACTTACGCTGGCAATTGCCTTAGCGGGTATATATTCGTCTTGTAAAAAGAGCGAGAGCCTTCCCAATAACGGACAACCCGTGATAAAATATGTTCGAAATACCAATCCGACCGTATCCGATTCTCTGTTAGTTGCAGCTTCTCAAGGCAACCTGATTGCTATTATGGGTGAAAACTTAGGAGGGGCTGTTGAAATTTGGTTTAATGATCAAAAGGCACTCTTAACACCGACTTATGTTACCAACACCACCATCATGGTCAGTGTTCCCACTCCGATACCTGGTGTAATCACAAATAAATTGAAAATTGTATTTGCAAACGGGCAAACGTTACTTTATGATTTCAAAGTTACGATCAGTAAACCTGTAATTACTTCAATGAACTGTGAATATGTAGCAACCGATAGTGTGGCATTAATCCGTGGTGACTTCTTTTATCCGCCGCTTACTGTAACTTTTACAGGAGGAGTCGTTGGAACACTGGTATCTGTTGATAGCAAGAATATCATGGTAAATGTTCCTGCAGGAGCACAACCAGGACAGATTACGGTTCATACTAAGTTTGGGGATACCAAATCGAATTTTTGGTTCAGAGATAACCGGAATATAGTGGTCAGCAGTGATCCATATGCCGGTTGGTGGAATGCATCTTTTGTTGTTTCAGCACCAGGTCCAGGCGATCCTCCACTAATTAATGGTAACTATATTCGCGTAAAATCATTCATCGGAGGATGGGGTTGGAAGGAAGTTTGCGGTGGTAATTCTTCTTCAATGAGCGCGACCAGTAAAAATATACCTGACGAAGCGATCCTTAAACCCGAGCTTTATAATTTGAAGTTTGAAGTGAATACCATGAAACCATACAATGGCAATAACCTGGTTCTGAATTTCGGATTATTAGATGCCAGTAATGGCAATAATAATGCATACAACTGGAAACCACCATACGACACCAAAGGGAAATGGCAAACAGTAGTTATCGCGTTTGATGATATGGTAAAAGCTTATGGTGCTCCTCTTGTGTTAAGTTCTACCGGTTATTATGCAAGGGTATTGTTCTTTGGTGCCGGCGATCTTAATTGTGATATGTCTTTTGATAATTTCAGGATTGTCCCGAAAGTTATTAAGTAATAAATATTATTGTTACACCTTTACATAAAAATATGCAATAATGATAAAAATAACATTTAAAAAACAGTTGCTTTTACTGGTTTGCTGTGTTATCGCTTTTGGAATTATAACATCTTGCCAAAAAGATAGCACATCTACTTCAAGTAAAGTAGAATTGCTTAGCTTCGGACCTGCTGGAGCTAAGATTGGTGACACCGTTTCTTTCATTGGTAAAAACCTGAATAAAGTCACGGGCATAAGGATGATAGGTGACAGCATAATGGCTGCGAATTTTATCGTCCAGACACCCGAGCTTATCAAAATCATAATACCACAGAAAGCAGAAGAGGGAACAGTTATACTCAGAACGACAGAAGGAAATGTAGTATCTAAAACCCTTCTAAATATGACTATAACTGTATCCATAACATCGATCACTCCAACGGCTCGTCCCGGTGATAATATCACCATCACAGGGAATTATGTAAACTGGATTACGTCAGTGGTTTTCAATAAAGATTTAGTGGTAAAAATATTTGTCAGTAAATCTGTTACTCAATTGGTCGTTAAGGTGCCTCAAAATGCACAATCGGGTGTGCTGTCATACACTACCGGAGGATTTGTTCCATTGGCAATTGACAATGATATTCACAGTAATCTAACTGTAACATTGCCTATGATTACAGCAATGGCTCCTAACCCGATTTTGCATGCAACCAACCTTACAATTACAGGGACCAATCTTGACCTGACCAAAGGCGTTTTATTCAATGGTTCAGCAGCTGTTGACACAACTTTTGTGAGCAAGTCAGCTACTCAAATAGTCATAAAGGTTCCAGCTGATTCACATCAGGGTCCGGTCAATCTCGTTGCTTATTCAGGCCTTAAGACAGCATCACCTGTCGATTTAGTGATGACATTGCCAGCTGTGACTACTTTAGCTCCTGTTCCGGTTGACCATTTGGCTAACCTTACTATCACTGGGACTAACCTGAATCTTGTTACCGGTATATTGTTCAAAGGGAATACTACTGCCGTGACAACATTTGTCAGTCAGTCTGCGACTCAGATTATAGTTAAAGTTCCTGCTGTTGCAAATAAGGGTAAAATAACGATGCAGGTTCTAAACTCTACACTTACAGTCGATTCACCAACATCTGTATTGTTTATTGGCGATCTGCCTGATCTGGCACCATTGGCTTATGCTTTGTATGAGGATAAACTGGTAGGAAACTGGCAGGATTGGGGATGGAATAGAACAGCTGATTTCACCAACACCGATAATGTTCGTGATGGAACAGCATCTATGAAGTTGACCTATACAGGGACATGGGGTGCTGTGAATTTTAGAAATTCGAGCGTTTCAATGGCCACTTATAACGAATTAGCGTTCTCAGTATTTGGAACTCCAGGTACTGATGGTAAGATTATTCATATTCAGCAATCAGGTGCAACTGATGTTCCAATTACTATTCAGGAGGGGAAATGGGTCGAATTTAGACTCACGAAAGCTCAGCTGGGAAACCCTGCTACAATAGACAATCTGGTGTTCAAGGGCGAAACATGGTTAGGTACTGTGTACATAGATCATGTTGGATTGAGATAACAGGTTCTTAATAACATAATCCATCATCAATTTACAAATGCAACTTTTCAAAAAATAACTTTCTTGAAAAGTTGCATTTGTTTTTATCATTCAGTCTCGGGTAATACAATTTCTATGCCTTCAACTTTTAAAAAATCACTGTTAGCGATCATTTTATTTCTTTTCTTTTGTTTACGAATCTCTTCTGCACAGACCGTCACTCCTGATGCTACGGTTGAAGCTGAAAATGGTGTGCGTGCAGGAAACGTTACAATTGCAAATTCAATTCCGGGATATTCAGGTACGGGATATGTAACCAATTTTACAACCACTGCTGATAAGATTACGGTAACCATGAATGTTGCAACCCAGGGATTTTATAAACTGGTAATCCGTTATAATTCACAGGACAAGACGCAAGATCTGTTTGTAAACGGTAAAGGCCCTTCATCAGTGGTCTTTCCAAATACAACTACTTTTTCTGATGTTGATGCCGGAAAGTATCTTTTAAATGCAGGCAGCAATACATTTACCATTCAAAGTAACTGGGGCTGGATCAATATTGATAAGTTTTCCTTGTATGCAGTCGCTAAGAATGTTTACACACCTTCACAAACCCTGATCAATCCAAATGCCAATAGTGATGCAAAGAGACTTTATGCTTTTCTGTTATCAAAGTTTACGACCAAGATGATTTCAGGCCAGACCAACGACTGGTACGACAAGATAAAACCCATAGCCAATAAGTCCCCCTTGTTAAGAGCATTTGATTTTCAACATTACACTCAAGGGTATGCTTATCTATGGGATTCGGGTATCAATGGCTTCAAGTTTGGAGCCGAAGATGATGGCTCGGTACAGAAAGCAATCGACTGGTACACGCAAACCGGAGGAACAGGTATTGTCAGTTTTCATTGGCATTGGCATTCTCCGACAGGTGGGCAGGTAGGTACGAACACATTTTATACTGCCTCAACGACTTTTGATGTCACAAAAGCAGTTACACCCGGAACAACAGAAAACACAAATATTTTAATAGATATAGATGCCATAGCCTTTCAGCTAAAGCGGCTGCAGACTGCCGGGATTCCGGTACTCTGGAGACCATTGCATGAAGCCGGAGGGGCTTGGTTCTGGTGGGGAGCCAAGGGCTCTGCTGCCTGTAAAGCATTATATGCAATCTTATATGACAGACTTACAAATTATCATCACCTGAACAACCTGATCTGGGTTTGGTCTACACCCGAGACCGATTGGTACCCCGGAAACAGCGCGGTCGATATTATTGGTTGGGATTCCTATCCCGGCGTGTATAACTATGACCCACAAAAGAGTGCTTTTGACAGGTTATTCCAGCTTACAACAGGCAATAAAATAATCGCCATGTCTGAGAACGGACCAATTCCTAATCCCGATGACTGTCTGACTTATGATGCCCCGTGGGCCTATTTTATGTCGTGGAGTAATCTGGTGCAGGCACAAAATACAGAAGCACACATTACAGACGTTTTCAATAATAAGAATGTACTTACAGTTGAAAACCCCAGCGCAGTTCAAGATTACAGTTCTGTTGCTAAATCTGAATATCACATATTCCCAAATCCAGCAAAAGAAGTTATCCATATCGAAGGTCCCGGATTTTCACTTCTTGAATTGATTGATCTGAATGGAAGAATTGTATTTACAACAACCCTGTTACAAGATAAAATCAATGTACAAAACCTTGATAATGGAATCTATATCCTGAAAATATTAAATGATAGAAAGGTTTATGTGAATAAACTAATAATAAAACATTAGTTCCCGGTCGAAAAGCAATGTGATTTTGTAAATTTGCAGGATTCTATTCAGGCAATCATGTTTGATACTAAGGATTGGGATCAGATAATATCAATTTCCGCTGTAGTATTTACACATCATTGCATAGGAAAACTTTTAAATATTGCCATAAGTTAATTTATTAATGATAAAAACATCTTCAAAATATCGTTTAACTGAGGCATTAGGACTTAAAAGTATCTTTCGTTCGCTCCAATACAGAAATTATCGGCTCTTTTTCTATGGTCAAAGTATATCCCTGATTGGAACTTGGATTCAAAGAATTGCAGTCCCATGGATGGTGTATGACATGACCGGTTCTGTGTTCCTGTTGGGATTGGTCGGGTTTGCAGGACAGATTCCCACATTTTTACTGGCTCCTTTTGCAGGAGTCTTGATAGATAAATGGGATCGGTATAAAATTCTGATCTTTACACAGACGCTGTCAATGGTACAATCACTTGCACTGGCTTTTCTTGTTTTCAATCATTCTATTGAGGTTTGGCACATCGTACTTTTAAGTATAGTTCTTGGGGTCGTTAATGCTTTTGATATGCCTGCGCGACAATCATTTGTTGTCGATATGATTGAGGATAAAAAAGATCTGGGAAATGCAATCGCATTAAACTCTTCCATGTTTAACAGTGCACGACTGATCGGACCTTCTGTTGCTGGTATATTAATTTCGGTCACCGGAGAAGGAGTTTGTTTTCTTTTAAATGGGATAAGCTATATTTTCGTTATAGTGTTTCTGCTAAAAATGAAAATATCACCCCGGAAAATTATGGCTCAGACTGCCCAAGGTTTGAAAGGTTTTAAAGAGGGCTTTTCATATACCTTTGGTTCTTTACCCATCCGATCCATTTTATTGTTACTTGGGCTGGTTAGTTTAATGGGGATGCCTTTCACAGTTTTGATGCCTGTTTTCGCAAAGACCATCCTGCACGGAGGTTCTCATACATTTGGTTTTCTAATGGGCGCTATGGGCTTAGGTGCATTGATCAGCGCTATCTATATGGCATCCCGAAAGAGCGTTTTGGGCCTTGAAAACATGGTGCCCTTGTTTGCCGGCCTTTTTGGTATTGGACTCATTGTGTTTTCGTTTACACATTTCTTTCTGATTTCTATGACTTTGATGGTAATTGTGGGTGTTGGAATGATTATGCAAACGACTTCATGTAACACTATCTTGCAAACAATTGTTGATGATGACAAACGTGGTCGGGTGATGAGTTTTTATACGATGGCTTTCATGGGTACAGCTCCATTGGGAAGCCTTATGGCCGGCGTATTGGCCAGCAGGATAGGAGTACCAATTACGTTGATCATTGGAGGTGTCGCGTGCATAATTGGTGCGCTGTTATTTGCAAGAAAACTGCCAAAGATAAAAACAATGATTTACCCGATCTATCTCCGATTGGGTATAATAAATGAAATCCCTTCTGATAGTCAGAAACAAGAAATAACTTTAAATGAATACTAAATCCTGAAAATTAAACCAATGAAAAATTTAAAACTGATTACGGCTGTGTTCCTGATCGTCTTTTCATTTAACCGGATGGCAATAGCACAGGTAGCTAAAGCCACTGACTCTGTTGAAATAAAAAAGGCAATAGAAAAAGAAGCAAAGGCGAAGAAGGCATACGATGAGTGGCTGAAACTCGACTGGCCTAATCTGAAGAAGTTCAGGGATGACAATGCAAAAGTGGGTCTACCTGCTTCAAAAGAGAACAGGGTTGTCTTCATGGGTAACTCAATTACAATAGGATGGATCAATATCGACCCACAGTTTTTTGCCGGAAAGCCTTATATTGATCGTGGCATCAGTGGCCAAACTACTCCACAAATGTTGATTCGTATGCGTGCCGATGTGATCAACCTGAAACCGAAGGTAGTTGTGATTCTGGCCGGTACCAACGACATTGCAGGTAATACAGGCCCTTCAACCAATGAGATGATCGAAGATAATCTGGCTTCAATGGCCGATCTGGCTAAGGCAAATGGCATAAAACCAATCCTTTGTTCTATCCTTCCTGTTTTTGATTATCCCTGGAAACCGGGTTTGAAACCTTATGACAGAATCATTGAAATCAACAAATGGATGAAGGATTATGCAACCACTCACGGTATGCTTTATCTTGACTTTTATTCTTCCATGGTCGATGATCGCCCTGGTACAAAGGCAGAGTATTCCAAAGATGGAGTCCATCCCAATATGGCCGGTTATAAAGTAATGGAACCTTTGGTAGAGGCCGCCATTGCAAAGGCTTTAAAGATGAAATAAACGGACAAAATTTTAATATCTAAAATTTTGTTAAAAATGTTTTTTGGGTAGCCGGTAGGAGTAAACTCTTTTGTTTCTTTATTGTCTAATTAAAACCATTTACCATAACCGGATTCCTTTATGAACAAACTGTCATTAATTGCAATCGTTCTTTTAAGTAGCTGTACTTCACTTAATAAAGTTGATAGTTCACGCGAAATGAACAAAAATTCAAACGAATATACCTATTCAGATCCGGATAGTAAGATTCGATATGACATTTCGAATGATGCTAAATATCTGCATATCAGGTTAAATACAGCCGATTATCCTACAATCTCGAAAATACTCATGACGGGTTTAAAGGTTTGCTTTGATCTGAATGGAAAGAAGAGTGCTAAATTCTTTTTCGAATATCCTTTACCACAAGATCGACAATCACAGGGACAACGTCGTCTAAGACCTGCCGGCGGCGAAGCAGCCGGATTTAATTTGAGCAGACTTGTTGAACAGATCTCCAATGAAGGAGAGTTTGACCGGAATGGTGTGAAAGAACGTGTTGTTTTGGTTTCATCTGATTCTGATGTCAAAGCAACAATCAGGGCAATCAACAATAGTGAGATTGTTTACGACCTTACAATGCCATTAAGCAGGATATCTAAAGATGGCCTCGCTGCATTGTCTAAATTATCCATTGGAATTGTTGCCGGCAAAGATGATTCTGCATCATCAGGTGGCGCCCGAGCCGGTGGTGGCGGAGGTGGTGGCAGATCAGGCGGCATGGGTGGCGGTGGTGGCCGCTCAGGCGGTGGAAGAGGTGGCATGGGCGGTGGAGTCGCTCAGGTGGAATGGGTGGCGAAGGCGGCGGTGGTCGTTCAGGAGGTATGAATGAAGGTGGTGGCGGCGGTGCCGACAGATCTTTTATGTCTAAACCTGTTGACTTCTGGTTCAAACTGGACTTGAATAAAACCAATTAAATTTCACTTTTAAAGCCATCAAAATTGTCTTAAAAACTGATTTTAATTCAATCATACAACTATCTGATTATTACCGGTTAAGCCATAGTTGACCCATAGTTAAGCCATACTTGAGCCATCCTTAATACATACTCATAGAGTATGGCTTAACCTTGGGTAAATTATCTCTGAATTAATTGTCAATTAGTTTTCTTAAGCGTTTTTTTGCACAATTTTCAAATAACATTATCGGATAATTGTTTTTCTGATAAAGTAAGAAACTGTTTAAATTTTGTTGTTGGGCAGTAATGTGAAAAATGTAGGGAGGCCCCTTGTGGGTCTCCATGACAATAACATAAAGAATCTTCATTTCCGAAAATTAGAGCCACTAAGGTTCTCAAACATATCCTTTGATTAAATTGCTGGCTTTTTCATTTTGACTGCTCTGGAGACCCACAAGGGGCCTCCCTACATTTTTCATATTACTGCTCTACTGGCAAGAGAAAAGATAAAATTTACCCAGTTTCTAAGTAAATTGAAAAAGTTTTATTAAAAAAAATCAGTTTGTCAATATCCTTATTGTATCAATTTAGAATTGCTCGTAATATTCCACCATTTTCATGGATTGCTTTATGATGTCGAATGAGGTTTCAATTCCTTTGACGGCGGCAACACTTAGTTTGGAGAGCAGGGCAGGGTTTGATAGGGTATCAGCCAGGGCCTGAGTTAGTTCAGCTGGTTCATTGGGTTGATAAATAACTCCGCCTCCGGATAGATTGATGATTTCGGGAAAGGCTCCCAGGGCGGGTTGGATTACGGGGACGCCTGATGCCATAGATTCCAGCAAATAGATGCCAAAGGCTTCGCCATTGCGGACAGGGACAGAGAGCACCATGACTTTTTCATAGAAATCTTTCAATCCGGAAGCTGAAAAGTCTTCATGGAAATGAACCTGATCTGTGAGATTATTTTCCCTGATTAATGCCTTCAGATCGTTCAGATATTTGGTATCGACTCCGGTTGAGCCACCCGTAATCATTAAAGTAACATCTTCAAAGCCTGCTCTTTTTTTCAATCCAATAAATGCATCTACAAGAATGTCTAATCCATTCTCATGACACATTCTTGAGACATATCCAATAGTTCTTTTTTTGTTTTCAATAGGTTGAGGAAAATAATCTGCAGGATCGACACCAATATGAATACTCGACAATTTTTCAGGTGGAATTTTCATGCTTTCCTTCATCCTGACTGCATAATAATCGCTCACTGCAACAAATCCATCAACATACTCAACAGCCTTCTCCATGAGGCCCCAAACGCGATCTCTGAACTGTGGATCCATCACATCGACCCATACATCTTCATCCTGAAGTGAACAAATCAGAACAGTATCTAACCTTCTTTTGATGGCTGGTGCCAACCCCAACAACAATGCATTTGAGAGATGGATGACATCGGGTTTATAATGATCTGCAATCCAATCCACCATCCGCTTCAATTCTTCGCTTTGCTGACCCTCTTCGCCCATCAACATCGAAATAGTCATTTCTTCCAATCCCTTTGCATCGGTAGAGCCCGAAAATTTTGCAGCAAGTTTTAACATGGGTTTGGCATTCAAAATATTATCTACCCATTCCGGAGCCTTTCTGAAAACGGGATATAACTGTTTCAGGTAGATACTCACTGCGCCATAAAAAACGGGAGCATCAGTTTCTTCATTTTTGTTTGCAAAGAGAGGAAGATACATGGGGATTTTCACCACATCATGCCCCAGGGCTCTTAAGGCAGGAACATATTTGCTGTCGCGCATACAATTGCCGCAGTAAAAACTTCCTCCCGAACCCGGTATGATGTGTAAGATCTTCATGGTGTTATCTTTTGCCTAAACAATATACTTTGCCGTCGTCAGCTCCCAGAATAATTTTCTGATCGATGACAGCAGGACAACCTGAAACGGGACTGCCCAGTTCATAAGATAACAATTGTTTGCCATCATTGATTTGAAGAATTTTAATATCGCCCTTCATCGTGGCAATGATGATTTTATCACCGGCAATGACGGGGGAGGAATCAACCTGGCCTCCCATTGACTTCTTCCATAATAGTTTTCCATTGTTCTTATCGAAACAATAGAGGAATTTGTTGCGGTTACCAATTACGACATAGTTTTTATACAAAGCCGGGGAGCCAATAAAAGGTGATTCATCTGTTTTTTCTATGTACTTCCAGAGAATTTTCTTCTCATTGATGCCTATACATGAAAACTTTCCATCGTAATCTCCGGCATACGCCCGATTGTTGTCAACGGTTGCCGAACTGGCTATATATGTTCCAACGTTTATCTTTTCTTTTAGCTTACCGGTTTGTACATTGACAACATGAATAAACCCGTCGCAACCTCCGAAGATGGCATAGTTATTATTGATAGCAGCACACCCGTTTACATAATTACCGGTCTCATATTTCCATTTCAGCTTGCCGGTTAATGCATCCACACAATGGAGATTGTAATCATAACTGCCCACTACGATGTAATTCTTTCCTGCGATCTGAAATAGATTGGGTGATCCCATGATCTGGTTCTCGGCCTTGTATTTCCATTTCACCTTGCCTGTGTTCAGATCGATAGCAAACAAAGCGCCATCAAGGTTTCCGCAATAGACTATCCCGTTTACAATCATGGCCGGGGCCTCGATACTATTGGTTGTATTGAATTTCCAAAGCAAAGCGCCTTTCATGTTAAGGGCATAGACATATCCGTCGGTAGAACCAATCACAATTTTATCGTCATAAACAACCGGCGATGACTTGATATTATCACCAGTTTTAAAAGACCACAATAAATCTAATGTTGAAGGCAATGTGGCACTCGTAACGCCGCTCAATTTGGCATCTCCACGAAACAGTCCCCAGTTGTTTTTATCCTGCGCAAATAGAGAACAGGTTATAAATAGAAATAAGATTAGTAATATAGTTTTATTTTTCATTTCTTAAAAAACTTTCATGCCTTCGGCATTCATTAATAGATTTGTTTCGTTTCTATAATACTTTCATGCCTTCGGCATTTTCTTCAATCCTGAGGTATTATTATTAAAAATGTTGCTTCTACAATAATTTCATGCCTTCGGCATTTTCTTCAATCCTGAGGTATTATTATTAAAAATGTTGCTTCTACAATAATTTCATGCCTTCGGCATTTTCTTCAATCCCGAAGGGATGAAAGTATTATAGAAAAAATTAATAATCATTGACTTAACCCCGAAGGGGTGAAAGTGTGATAATTATCTTATTGCAACATTGTATTATAATCGATCATTATTCTTTAAAGAGATTGCTCCGGTGGGGCAAGCTTCAGCAACCATGACTGCTGTTTCAGCCAAGCCATGTTTAATGTCTTCGTTAAAGGGAACGCCAATTTCAACATCGAAACCTCTGCCAATAAAAGCAAGACCCAGTTTTTCTTTATACTTGCTGGTCAACCTGACACAGATACCACATTTTATACACTTGGCCGGTTCATAAATAACCAGATCGTGTTGGATTTGTTTTTGAATTTTTTTCCGTTCATCATAGGCAAAGTGCTTCTGATTGGCTGCATATAGTTCAGAGTAATTTCTCAGTTTACAGTTGTCCAGTTTCCGGCAGTCGCAATGAAGGCAACGTGCGGCTTCTTTCATGACCTCTTCGTCTGTGAAGCCAACTTTTTTGGTGCCGGCTGGTTCAAACCGTGAATGGGAATAGGATTCTTTCAGATATTCAATATATTCGGTATCCAATAGCTTGCCAAAGCGGGAATTAAAACGTTCAGTCTCTCCGGTTACGGGTTGGTTCATGAGATACTGATCGACGCTGAAAGCAGCTTCTTTGCCTTGTCCCAGACTTTGTATGGCCAGTTTAAAAGGTCTTACCGCGTTTCCTGTTGCAAATACTTTTTCAATATTGGTTTTACAGCTCTTCTTTTCAACTTTGATTCCAGTTGTTGATACTTCCAAACCCCAGGATGAAATATCCTTGTCGGTTTTTCCACAAGCAAAAAGCACTGCATCAAAGTCATTCAACAAACCGTTAAATCCATCCTGATCAATAGGATGATTCAATTCAATCCTGACTCCTGTTTCTTCAATAAGCCCGATCTCTTTTCGAAGGACATCTTTTGGAAGCAGTTCATCGTCATAGCCTGTCAGTAAAGAACCTCCGGCAGTTGTTTTCTTTTCAAAAACAACAACCTGATGACCTTTCAGTTGAAGGTAGTATGCTGCTGATAGTCCTGATGGACCTGATCCGATAACGGCTACTTTTTTTCCGGTTGTCTTTGAAACGTCAGGGATGAAATGTGTATCATGATCACCCGAAGACCTTTTCAGCAGACAAATGGATACTGCTCCATCGATTCCTTTTCTTCTGCAAGCGCTTTCACATGGAGCAGGACAGATTCTACCCAAAACAGCAGGTAGTGCAATGTCATTTTTAACAACTTTGAGGGCTTCTTCAAACTTCCCTGCAGCCAGCAATCTGTTCATTAATGGAATATCCATATGCGCAGGACAAGTAAACTGGCAGGGCGCTTCACAATCGCCAACATGCTCGCTCAACAATAGTTCAAGTGCAATCTGCCTGGTTTCTTTGATCTCGGTATCATCGGTAATAATATCCATGCCCTGAACGGCATAAACCGAGCAGGAGGGAAATAATCTGTTTGTCTTTGCATCTTTGACCATGCAAAGCATACAGGAGGTGAAATGTTCCAAACGGTCGTCATGACACATCGTTGGAATTTCGATACCAGCCTGACGCGCAGCCTTTACAACGAGTGTACCTTCCTCTACTTCAATCGTTTTATGATCTATGGTTATCTGAATCATCGTGTTTGGATCATTGGGTAATAACTGCATCAACAGGACATATTGCACGGCAAGCATCACACTTGATACATTTTTCGGTGTCAATCACATGTTGCTCGTGTGGTTGAAATGCAATAGCTTCAACCGGACAAGACTGCACACATTTTGTACAACCAATACATTTATCGGTGATAAAATATTGAATCATATCCTTGCATTTGCCGGTTGGGCATTTGCCATTGATGTGTTCCTCGTATTCGTTTCTGAAATATTTCAAAGTGGAAAGTACCGGGTTTGGAGCTGTCTTTCCAAGTCCGCAGAGGCTTCCCTTCTTAGTCCATTCTGCCAGTTTTTCGAGATCTTCAAGGTCACTCGGTTTGCCTTTTCCCGAACAGATTTTGTTCAGGATATCGAGCATTCTTTTTGTTCCAACCCTGCAAAATGTGCATTTACCGCATGATTCGTTTTGTGTGAACGATAGGAAGTAACGGGCAATATCTACCATACAATCTGTATCGTCCAAAACAACCATTCCGCCTGAACCCATCATGGCCCCTACTCCAGTCAACGATTCATAATCCACAGGGGTGTCTGCCAGCCAGTGTGGAACACATCCTCCTGAAGGACCTCCGATCTGGACTGCTTTAAATGTTTTGCCATTTGCTACCCCGCCACCGATCTCTTCGATGATCTGACGAACGGTGATGCCCATTGGGACTTCAATCAATCCACCACGGGCAATCTTGCCTGCCAGTGAAAACACCTTCGTTCCTTTTGATTTCTCGGTACCAATAGCATTGATCTTTCCCCAACCATTACGGATAATATAAGATACCTGAGCAAGCGTTTCTGTATTGTTGACTAGCGTTGGCTGTCCCCAGAGTCCTTCTACGGCAGGGAAGGGAGGTCTGATTTTCGGAAAGCCTCGTTTACCTTCTATTGAAGCAATTAATGCAGACTCTTCGCCACATACAAATGCACCCGCACCTTGTGAAATGTGGCATGTGAAATCAAAACCGGATTCAACGATATTGGTTCCAAGTAGCTTATGTTCTTTGCAGACTTCAATGGCTGCCAGAATTCGTTTTACGGCAAGAGGATATTCTGCACGGATATAAAAGACACCTTCTGTAGCGCCTGTAGCATAGGCTGCAATGATCATGCCTTCGATCACGCGGTATGGATATGATTCGAGCAACATGCGGTCCATAAAGGCCCCGGGATCGCCTTCGTCACCATTGCAGATGACATATTTTGGTGTTTTCTTTTGATCGGCAACCATTTTCCATTTAATACCCGTAGGGAAACCGGCACCACCACGACCTCTTAATCCACTCTTACGGATTTCTTCAATGACTTCAAAAGGACTCAATACAAGAAGTGCTCTTTTCAAAGCCAGAAAACCGCCTCTTGACATGTATTCTTCTATGTCCAAAGGATTTACCATTCCCCTGAATTCAGTTGCAACAGGTACCTGGTGTCCTAAAAACGATGAAACATGCTGTTCTCTGACGTCGAGTGAATAGCGTTCGATGCCTTCCCAGTTGTGATCGGTTTGAATATTCTCAACTGCATGAAGCAGGCTATTCGTAAAGCGCTTAAAGGTGTTTTCTGGTTTAAAGTGACCTTCGATAATGGCTTTTACATCTTCGGGTTTGACCTTGGAATAAAGCACCGATTCTTTGCCAACAGGGGCTATCTCTACAAGCGGAACCTGGTGACACATGCCGATACAGCCAACGTGTTTAAGATTGACGTGCAGGTCGTTTTTGGCTATCAGTTTTTCTATCTCATTGCGGATTTCCTGACTACCACTTGCAACACAACACGAACCAAGTCCAATCCGGATTTCTCCTTTTATTTCCTTGCCGTCATTGTTTTTGAAGACCTGCTTTCCACGGGTATCTTTTTGTTTTTCAAAGTCTTTAATGATGCCGGGGATATGACTTGTCGAAACATGACCGTAGGTGATATTGTCGATCTGAACTACGGGAGCCAGCGTACAGCAACCAAGACAGTTAACCTTTTCAATGGTGTATTTTAAATTTTCGGTAGTGTCTTTGCCTTCTTCGAGGTTCAGATCACGGCGGAAAGCATCGTAGACCTGTACAGCGCCTTTTACGTGACAGGCAGTCCCAACACATACTTTAATGATGTGTTCGCCGGCAGGTTTAAATCTGAATTGCGCATAAAAACTGGCAACACCTGTAATGAGTTCAGGAGTGATTTCAGTGATTTCGCATACCCTGCGCAAGGCTTCTTCCGGAAGATAGTTGTATTTCTTCTGGATAGCCTGTAATATGGGTATTACAGCGCTTCCGGAACTACCGGTTTCTTCAATGATGCGGTCAATATCTTGTATCTCGAAATGAGCGTTCATTATTATTTGTCTCCTATACAAAAAAGGTTGTTCACGCCGCGAATAACAATTCGTCCGTCGGTAAAGGCGGGCGTCGCGAATGCTTTCTCTCCCAATGTGGGTTCTCCCACAATCTTCTTATCTCTGCTAACCTTTAATATGTGCATTTTACCACCCATGTCGATGGCATATATTTTCCCTTCTGTAATGACAGGGGAAGAGTAAAATCCTGTTCCAAAATCGTTTTCCCACTGTTTCTTTCCGGTAGTGGCATCGATACAGGCTATCGTTCCTGAACTGGTGCAAATGAAGAGCAATCCATCAGAAACTACAGGGCTTGAAACTTCAGGAAGGATTTCATCGCTTTCCCATAGAATCTTAGCCGGAGTTCCCGGTTGAATGGCAACCAGTTTGGCATTGTCGTTTCCGGCAAACACCAATCCTCCACCATAACAAACTGAAGGAGCCACCTCACCTGACATGCAGTCTACAGACCACAATTCTTTTCCGGTTTGGGTATCGTAGCCTGCAACCAAAGGATTTGATGTTGTCACAAGTTGGGTTTTATTGTTAGCTACCATGATGACCGGTGAGGACCATGAGATCTGCGTTTTTCTTCTTATATCCCAAACAGTGTTTCCGGTCAATACATTAAGGGCAATGATTCGTCCTCCCTTGTTTGAATCATATTGAATGAAAAGTTTATCCTGCAATGCGATCAAAGAAGAGGCATGACCATAATGATTGTCAGGTTCTCCGATATTTTTGCTCCAGATTGGGTTTCCATCCATGTCTAAACAAATGAGGTCACCTGTTGGAAAAATGGCGAATACTCTTTGGCCATCGACAACAAGAGTAGATGGAGATAAGCCGGTGTCCTGAGAAACTTCAGGCCTTGCTGCAGGAGAACCCGGAATTTTTCCGGCATCATGTTGCCACAATAATTTACCGGTTAAAAGATCATAGCAGAACACGACTTCGCTTTTGTTATCAGCTCCGGAAACAAAAACTTTGTCACCCCAAATGACTGGGGAGTTGTAGCCCGATTTTGGAACCTTTACTTTCCAGATTACTTTAGTGCCTTTCGCTCCGTTCCAACTGACCGGGATGTTCTTATGAGTAGATACCCCGTTTCCGAATGGTCCTCTGAAGCTATTGCTCTGTTTTTTGATCTCAGCGATGCTCAATAAAACTGTTGCTTTTGGACCTTTGGCAGAGTCATTTTTCGAAATACTATCCGTTACTGTGCCAGCTGCTGATGTTATGTTAACCTGTTGGATCTGTGAATTCCCTGTTTTAAGTGAACCGTTTACAGACAGGTTATATATTTTTAAATAATCTTTTGATAAATAAGATGCGCTTAACGCTCCAACAAATAAAATACCGATAGTAACCAGTAGCCATCGTTGCGAAAGGATCCGAGCGATAGCAGCATTTCTTCCCAGATCTACAGGGACTTCAATTTTAGCCTGTATATCACGATATACTTTCAATGCTGTAAAAAAGACAATGGCACCAAATAACAATAAAATACCACCTGTCACTACCTGCCACTCACTGTTGAAGTATGCTTTGCGGGCCAGCAGATCCAGGTTGCGGATATCGACTTTTAAAGCGTCATTGTTCGGATCGGCAGTCAGTCTGTCTACCAGTGTTTTCAGGGCAACATTGTCGAGGGGTTTATTGTGTTGGATCTGCCAGAAGTTTAATAATAACAGAATTGTAACAATTGAACAGAAGATTCCTGTAACCAGCATTAACCTGTAAAGGAATTTTAATTTTGTTGTTTGATCTTTCATTGTAGTTCAAATTTTTTCTTAGTCTGAAACAACTTTCAAAGCTGTATTAGTGAGTAATATCTTTAGAAATTTCATCAACAGTGCCATCTTTTTTAACCGGACAATACTTGAGACATCGCCCACAACTGTAACAATCACTTTTGCTCGGTTGATAGTCTTTCCGCTTTCTGAAGACCGACTGGTTCATCAACATCATTCCTATGACAAAGCCAAGAAATCCACCAAAGATCCATCCACCGATGTAAAATTTATGGCGAATAATTTCTGCTTCTTTGACCTGAACTTCGAATGATTTCCCTGAAGTAAGAAAGGTTTGAATATCAATATTGTTTACATCATTTTTCAGTTCAGGGTGTGCAATTAACAACTCCGTAAGATAAATCTTTGGATTTGCCTTTGATAGAAAGACAGAAGATTTTGAACCGATGTATCCTCCTGCCAAAATCCATACCGGAATCAGCAATCCAAAGATGATAAATCGTTTTAGATTTACTCCCTGTAACTCATCTGATTTCTGATCCTCAGTTGGTTGTTCAATGGCATCAAATGGACACGACGTGCTGCAAAGCTTGCATTGGATACATTGAGCCGGGGTTATGGTCAGGTGCTTCCAGGAAAAACGGGACATTAAATTTAGTATGGCTCCGTATGGGCAGAAGATCCGGCAATAAGGTCTTGCAAAAAATAGTCCAAGTCCCAGAAATGCAGCACCAATCAGGAACATATTGAAAGATGCATTTGCCCTGAAGAAACCAACAAACGGATCGTAACGACAGATGATGAAATCGGTTCCTGTTGCAGCATACAATACGGCAAGTCCAAGATAAACATATGGAATGAAACCCAGTGTCTTTCTGATCCAGACGGGTGTTGAAAATGGTGTGATGATTAAAAGATCCTGAATGGCGCCAAGAGGACATGCAGCTGCACAGAAAGTCCTTCCAAAGAAGAGTGTGAAAATGAGCGGTATAAGGAAGAAGAGCAGGGCCGTGAGCGATATAGCATAAAGTGGATCAAAGAGCGTTAACGTCACGTTTTGGATTGCTCCGATCGAACAAATACAACCTTCTCTGTAAAAACCAAAATAGAGCAATGAGAATACGGAAAGCCATAACATTAAACGTCGGGAGCGTTTTTTAAGTGCAATCCACGATGCAATAGAAAGCACAATGACGAGTATGACTACATCGGTATATTCCAAAAGACTGGCTCTTGGTTCAGGAGTGGTCGGTGATGGTGTGACATACCCTGTTGAAAATTCGGGCTTTGGAAACCTTTGTTGGCCATTTACAAAGCTTGAAAATGTAAGGGTTAGTAAAAACAGTATGATTGTTATATATTTTCTCATTCGGCAGTGGGTTCAGCTTTTATCTTTATTAATAAAATCACCTTTTATCATATAGGGTTTATTGGCAGGCACCCGTTTGATGGCATCCGAAGGGCACAAACGAGCTATTGCACACTCATTACAGTTCTTGCATCTGTCGTGCCTGATTTGTAATATGAAAGAACCATTACCAAAAGAGGTGCATCCTTTTACACATTTGCCACAACCAATACAGAGATCTTCATTGATATCAAATTGAAAATATGGATCTTCAATAAATTTTCTGTTGATGGCTGAGGTTGGACACACCAAATTCTCAGCACCGGTATTCAGATCCTTAACCCCATTCTTGAAATAACCTGTACATAAATCGCAATAGCCGCATAGATCATAAGCGTTGACACATTTCACAGCTGAGGGCGACATGACACAAGATGTGGCACATCGTCCACACTGTGTACATTTGAATGGGTCGATCTGCCACACATAATTTCCTTTGGTGGAATGCATCAAAGTGAGTCCACCCAGACCTGCAACAGCCAATCCAAGCGTTATTCGCATGCTGTTCTGAATAAAATCGCGCCGGTTAAATTTCTTATCGTCTGCCATCTCGTTGTTGCTTTTCTGCTTTTGGAAGATTACAATTTGCGAATTTATTACAGTTGTCGCAGCGATTATTCAAGTCGCATGCCGCTGTATTCACAATCTTATGGTTTTTAAAGCCAAACCAGGTAAACGCTCCCAGTAGTATCAGGATCAAACCTCTCAGTAAGCTTTTCAATGCCTCTCTTCTGTCCATTTCTTTTTATTTATGTTGAAAAAGCCTGATTACTTTTTTATCAAAATCCAATGCATAAATATCACCTTCTGAAGTAACGGCCAGATCGGGGGCAACCTCTTCTGTTGGAAACTTTTCAGATGGGGCCACGACACTGTCGAACTCTCCGGATGGTTTATACACTTTAATCCTTACATTATTTTTCTCACTTGTTACAAATGACCCATCAGGCAGAAATGCCATATGGGCGGGATTGCAACATCCCCAAAAACCTTCTATTCCTACTTCATCATTCGTCCAGAAGGTTCGAAATGTTCCGTTATCCTGATATTGTTCCAGTGCACGCTTTCCGGGATTTACAATCCAGAGTTCACCATCGTTGTTAAAGGCAAGATCAAAATAGGGACTTGGAATGATGAAACCGTGTGTGTCGTCTTTGCTTGTTTTTCCATCAAAAGTATCCAGATATTTACCGTCGATAGAATATCGGATGACCCTTCTGTTTCCGGCATCTGCTGCAAACAACAATTTTCCTTTCACAGCTAAAGATGTCAATAGAGTTTTTTTATCAAGGGGGATCCAACTACTGGTTAGCTTTCCGGTAAGATCATATCCGGCAACAAAATTGGTGAAGCCAATATAAATGTTCTTATCTGTAACGGTTATGCAGGAGGGTGAAGTAGGCAGCTTTGTTTTGATGACCTCTTTGCCATCAACTGTGATTACCTGCAATATGCTATCCGAAATGATGTAGAGCTTTTGATTGGCATAAGCCAGACCTTTTGGTTTTTTGGTGTTGAGCCTGATGTTTTTTGTCTCTTTATAATGAACCTTTGTTGAGTCGACAGATTTGTATTTCACGACATTGTATTCGTACGGATTGACAGCACGGTCCTCCGGACGGTTTGAAATCAAGTCTTTTGTGACTACAAACACAATGATTCCGGCCATCACTATCAGAAAAAAGATGATCAGGTTCTTTTTCATCACTTATTTTTTAAGGTCGATACAGTACATTTTCTTCGAGTCTCTTAACACAAGGTATCCATCCGCAAGGGCCATAGGAGCCCAGGCATCCTGAGCATCAAATACTTTTGTCTCATCAAGCATTTCGAACTTGTCGATACTCGCTTTAGCAATTGTCAATACTCCTTCATCGTTAAGGATAAACATTTTATTGTCGGAGATTAAATAGGGACCCAGACCGAATCGGGTAGTCTTTCCACTCGACCAAAGTATCCTTTTAGGGTTTGAAGGATCTACACATACCAGTTGATTGCGCAATATCCCACCGTCTTTTGGTAAAATACCCAATAAATGACCCTGATAATAGATCGGAGTCTGTTGTTCACAAGCAAGACCTTCCTTAGGGAGGTACTGCTGAAGGACAGTTGCAGTGAAACCATTGGCTGCCTCTTTTAACTGAATCAGCATAGATCCTCCACCATAACCGGCAGTCAAAAATATTTTCCCATCGGGCATACAGACAGGGGAGGGGGCAATGACATTGTGACTCCATGCACTGGATTCCCAAAGAACTTTTCCGGCATCCGGACCATCAGCAGCTATGCCACAGACACCACCAACGGCACTGTAAACATACATTTTCTTTCCTTTGAAAGTATAGGGCATGATGGAAGAATGTGACATCTTCCATTTGTTGGGGTTAGGTGTCTCCCAGATTTTTTTTCCTGTCTCACAATCAATAGCAATCATAAGCGCTTTACCGCCGGTAGCTATGATCGCTTTGTTGTCATCCATTAAAGCGCATTGTCCTGTATACCATAAGGGTACTTCTGTGCTGTATTCTTTCTCAATATCTATTCCCCATCTGAAATTTCCGTTCTCACGATCTACACACATCACGTCGCCCCTCGGACCTATACTCAATATGTATTTATCAGAGATGGCAGGAATGGTTCTGGACATACCATGGTTGCGTTTTATTGGTATGTCATACCATCTTCTCCATGATTCTTTTCCATCAACCAGCGAGAAACATTTCAACATATCTGCACGTTTGGTCTCATCGTAGTCCAGGACATAGACTGAGCCTTTGTAAATTGCAGCTCCGGCATGTCCTTCTCCCAATTCAACTGACCAACGGATTCTTTTTTTGATGTCTCCGAATTTATCAATCAACTTAATAGTTGATTTATTGATGTTATCAAAGTTTTCTCCTCTGAAACGGGGCCATGTTTCAGTCAATGTTGATTTTATGACTTCAAATGCAGTAAAGTGTTCCCCTATTTTAACAACCTTATTATTTCCCTGATTGGCAGCAGCAAAACGTTTATCCATTCCGGGAACATTTGTGACAAATGCTTTGGATGGATCATTTAGTAACCACCAAAAAAATACAACGATACATATTGTAGTGATTCCAGAAAGCAGAACGGTATATTTTGCAGAAGGATTATTAATAAAATATTGTTTCAAGTTCATAGTGCATTACAATAGGTAGTTGCGGTTTAAATACATATAAATTAATATGAATATTTATAATATCTGAAACTGCTCCACAAAGTTACAGGCTAAAGTGTCAAAACGAAAATTATTTTTTAATATTGTAAACCAACAGAAATGTACCATGGCGGATAAATAATTTCCCATCATTGATCATCGGATGCGCCCAATACATACCTGAACCTTTATTGATTTTAAATGAGCTGGTTACTTCAAACTTATTTGGGTTGGGTTTTACAAGTGCAACGTTTCCAGATTTCTCTTCAAAACAGTATAACTTATTGTCTGCAAAAATGATTGCTCCTTTATTGATCCAGGGCGTATCATACATCGTCTGTCCGGTATCCCATTTCAAACAAGCCCAATTGCCTTTGTCGTTGTTGGTCCAGTTTGAGCCATAAATATAACCATTCACTAAAACAACACCACCTACATGACAATCCAATGAAGGGTTTTTCCATTTTACAGATACAGATTTACCATCGGCCGCCATCTTAAGCATGATTGATGGATCATGGTACCCTTTTGTAATGTAGATTTCGTCATCTTTGAAGATGGGAGTGTTGACTATTGTATTCCATCCAAAATGTTTTTCAGGTCTACCCTTAAATCTTTGCCATGTCCACATTACTTGACCATTTTCAGCATTCACTGCTATTAATTCTTCATTGGATTGGGTAAGGATGTACTTGAAATTTTTGTATTGGTATAGAATTGGGGAGGCAAATGATCTTCTCCCGTATACTGGTTTGCTTTGCCAGATCATTTTCCCGGTGTTTTTATCCAACGCAACAACACTGGCAACAGTTCCCATAGGTGAACTGATGACTTTATTGTCAACTATGAGAGGGGCTTCTGCTGCACCATAGACGTCGTAAAAACACTTAAATATTTTATCAACTTCCATACTCCAGATTAGTTTGCCTGTAGTTGCATCAAAACAGCTCATTCGGCCAGTACCACTCTGAACATATATTTTGTTGCCTTCCAGGGTAGGTGTGCAACGTGAGTCAGGATATGCATTGGGCCAACGGATGCCAAAAGGGACCTGCCAGTTTATTTTCCCTGTAAAATCTATACAAGTCAGATATTCTAATGTGTCTTTTTTACCTGTTACATAAATAGCTTTTCCGTTTGTTACGGGAGAAGACCAGCCGGTACCAATACCATCAACTGCCATAACAAGTTGGGGTCCACTTGCAGGCCATATATCAGCAAGCCCTTTTTCAGGATAAATTCCATCTCTCTCCGGACCACGCCATTGAGCGATCTGTGAAGATGCAAGGAAAGGAATAAATATGAGTAGTAAAACAAAAAGTCGTATCATTATAGTCGGGATTTCATTACGTAGGGACAGGTTGTGACCTGTCCTTTTACGAATTTAATTAAAGCGTTTATTTTTTAATGTTGTAAACCATCAGATAAGCTCCATGGCGGATGAATAATTTACCATCATTTATCATCGGGTGGGCCCAATACATTCCTGTACCTTTGTCTATTTTAAACGAACTGACAACTTCAAATTTCTTTGGATTGACTTTTACAAGTCCAACGGTACCTGATTTTTCTTCATAACAAAACAATTTGTTATCGGCTGTAATAATGGATCCTTTATTGATCCATGGCTCGTCATACATAACCTCACCTGTATCCCATTTGATACACGCCCAGTTTCCTTTGCCATTGTTGATCCAGTTTGATCCATAGATATAACCATCTATCAGAACAACACCGTGATGGTGACAATCCAAAGTTTTATTGATCCATTTTTCGGAAACTGATTTACCATCAGCAGCCATTTGCAACATTACGGCAGGATAGTCGTAACCTTTTGTTAGGAATATTTCATTGTCTTTAACCAGAGGAGAATTGGTTGAGTTTTTCCCACCAAACCCTGTTTCCCAATCTTTTCTGTACCATTTATAAGACCATACAATCTCGCCATTATCGGGATTCACGGCAAACAGATCTTCTGTAGATTGTCCAAGGATATATCTGAAATTTTTGTATTGATAGATAATTGCAGATGCAAGTCCTCTCTGTGCTCCAAGGCTCTTGGTCTGCCAGATCAGTTTTCCCGTGTTTTTATCAAAGGCAACCATCGCAGTCTTTTCTCCGGCAGGAGTACAGATTACTTTATTGTCAACAATCAGAGGAGACTCAGCAACACCATACATACCATATTTACAATCAAATTGTTTGTCAACTTCAACAGCCCAGATCTCTTTCCCATTGGTTGCATCAAAACAACCAAGCCTGCCAAATCCACTGAGAACATATACTCTGTTGCCTTCAACAGTTGGTGTACAACGTGAATCAGGATATGTCTTCGTCCATGATGTTCCATAAGGAACCTGCCAGTTTATTTTTCCCGTATAATCAACAGAAGAAAGATAATCTAAAGAGTCTTTCTTTCCTGTTACGAAGATGGCCTTTCCGTTTGTGACTGCAGATGAAAAACCTGTTCCGATACCTTCGATAGTAAGTAAGAGTTGAGGCCCCTTTTCAGGCCAAACATCAGCAAGTCCCTTTTCAGGATAGATACCATTTCTATCCGGACCCCGCCATTGTGCGATTTGAGAAGTGGCGAAGATTGGAACAAGCAATATCAAAAATAACATTAAATGTTTCAAAGTGGTTAGGGTTATTGATTTCATATTGGGTGATTTTCATGAAGTAGGGACAGGTCGCGACCTGTCCCTACATTAATTATAGTTCATAATAAGGTTTAAAACGAAACTTTATTTACTGATATTGTAAACCATCAGGAAATCTCCATGTCGGATATAAAGTTTCCCTTTATGGATCATCATGTGTGACCAATATGTACCGGTACCCTTGTTAATTTTAAAGGTACTGATGATATCAAATTTAGCAGGATTTGGATTTACTAAAGCAACATTTCCTGACTTTTCTTCATAACAATACAATTTGTTATCGGCAGTAATCACAGAGCCTTTAATAGATCCTACGTTAGCCCAATCAGATTCGTAACCGATTTTTCCCGTATTCCAATCCAGACTACACCATTTTCCTTTGCTGTTACTGATCCAGTTTGAGCCATAAATAGTGCCATTAACAAGGACAACACCACCATGATGACAATCCAATACTGTATCTTTCCATTTTTCTGTAACAGATTTACCATCTGCAGCCATTTGCAACATCACTGAGGTAGTGTTATAACCACGGGTGAGGAAAATTTCATTGTCTTTAAACAGGGGTGTATTGGGTGCGATTTCATCACCTTTGCTGATATATTCCCATGCGATTTCACCATTATCAGGATTCACAGCTATTAGTTTTTCTGTGTTTTGAGATAGGATATATTTGAAATTTTTATAAACCATGAGGGTTGGATTAACAAAAGCTCTTTTGCCACCGATACTTTTGGTCTGCCAAATCAGTTTACCGGTGTTCTTGTCGAAAGCTACTAAACCTGTCTTATCACCATAAGGAGAACAAATTACCTTGTTATCTACAAGTAACACTGATTCTGAAACACCCCAGTTAAACCATTTGGCTTCAAATTCTTTATCTACATTAACTGACCATATTTGTTTTCCATCAGTAGCATCAAAACATGATAATATTCCGGTTCCACTGACAACCCATACTTTGTTCCCTTCAACGGTTGGAGTACATCTTGTATCAGGAAATGACTTCTGAAAAGATCTGCCAAAAGGAACCTGCCAGTTGATTTTACCTGTCATATCCATTGATGTCAGATAATCAAGAGTATCTTTTTTTCCGGTGATATAAATTGCTTTATCGTTTGTTACTGCAGAAGACCATCCTGCACCTATTCCCTGAACGGTGAAAAGGAGTGCGGGGCCACCTTCAGGCCATTTATCAAGGAGGTTTTTATCCGGATAGCTTCCGGTTCTTGTTGGACCTCCGAATTGTGCAATTTGCGACTCGGCAAAGAAAGGAATAAATAGTAGTAACAGGAAAAATAATCGTTTCATATTAATTATAGTTTAGTTGTTTTTTAGATTTAAACAGACCCATGGATTATTGAAAATCAGTGGGTCTATGTCATTGAAATTCAATAAATGATGAATTATTTTATTTGATTTTGTATGTAATAAGTGAATTACCATGTCTCAGATATAGAATCCCATTATTGATTACGAGATGTGCCCAATGGTATTCTGTGCCTTTAGTAACCTTTATTTTTGAAACGACTTTGAAACCTGCAGGATTAGCTTCAACCAATGCAAGATCACCCTTATCAGAGTAACAATATAGCATGCCATCGGCATAAATTACATTGCCCTTTGCTATTTCTTTAGATGCATATTTTTGTTCTCCTGTTTTCCAATCAATACATTGCCATGCAGGATTGTCATCATCACCAGATCCATAAATGAAACCATTTACGAGGACAGCGCCACCAATTTTGCTGTCAATAGATTTATTAGACCAATTTTTGGTGATTGTGCTTCCGTCATCGTTTAAAGTAAACTTAACACTGCCCTGACCATAACCACTGAAACAGAACAATCCTTTGTCATAATAAAGGGGAGTATTTGCATGTACGGCCCACTGATTGGTCCAGCCATAATTCCAAAGCATTTTACCTGTTTCACGATCAATCCCGATAATATTTGTTGCCATCATGGTGACCAGCAATTTCCGTTTTGGAAGGTCAATAAGCAATGGGGTACAATATCCAGCCTTGTTTCCCAATGCTGGGCAAGACCAAATCAATGCTCCGGTATTCCTGTTCAGTGCAATAACATTGTCTTTAACACCACCCGGTGAGCAATATAGTTTATCTCCATCAACAACAACGGTTTCATTCAAAGACCATTGAATCTGTCTTCCGTCAAAATCCTTGAAAACATCTTTGCTCCAGATCATCTTTCCATCCACAGAACTCATACAGTTCAAATGTCCGGTTCCGCTTAAAATATATAACTTATCACCTACGATCGTGGGACAAGCACGTGCACCAGGCCATTGAGCTTTAAACTCTGTTCCATAAGTCTTTTTCCAAACCAGTTTACCATTTAAGGTCAATTTATAGATAAAACCTGTGTCCACTGTCATACCGGAAACAAAAATGTTATCCTTAGTGAATACCGGTGATGAAAAGCCCTGACCTAAGCCAACAAATGTCCATAGAACCTGAGGTCCTTCTGCAGGCCATACCTTCATTAATCCTTTGTCAGGATAAATACCGTTTGCCTGAGGACCTCTCCATTTAGTTGGAGTTTGTCCAAAGATTGTAACTGATAAAAATAATAGCACAACTAAGCTAATGGATGCTTTGATTTTCATGGTGTTATAGATATTTGGATTGATAAATGGTATAACATTTCAGAGTATAAAGATAATAATAAATATTTATCGCAAACGATTGTATTTTATGCCTCACCGTATTTTTGATATTTAGAATCTTTTTTGATAATAAGCAGGAGATCTGAAAGATTATTGGTGTATAAAAATGGATTGGAGATTTATGCTAAAAATCTCCTGAGTGCTTCGATATAATAAATCAGGGGGTACATTTTTTCATCATACCATAATGTGGCAAAATAGAGACCGATTGGGCTAGCATGAAGACCACCGGATGTATGTTCAGTTTCAAGCCATTGAAATCCTTTCAGGCATTTTATTTTATCCCGTTTTGCCAAAGCACAAATGGACAGTGCTGTCTCTTCAATAGATCCTTTGATTCCAAACTGTCCACCCCAACTTCCATCACTGTTTTGTTGTAATTGCAGATAACCCATTGCAGAAGATGCCATTTTTTCAAGACGTTCCTTCATCTGAATATTCAGCCTGCCCAATGACAGACAGTCTTCAATGTAGGTTAAAACCTTCGCAGTACCATAAACAGGGTTCTTTTTATCATCGGTTAACTGGTTTCCAAACCAGAGTGGAAGCCAGTAGCCCTCTTTATGTTGATGCTTTTCGAGATAACCCATAATTTCTGAAGCGCTAATTTGAAAAGATTTCAGGGTTTTAGCATCCAGGATGTTTTTCAAAGTGTCAAAAGTTCTCAGCAATGCAAGTAAAGTATGTCCGGAAAGATCTGCACAACTACTGTCGAAAGGTAATCTTCCCCAGCCTTTGCAAAATGACGGAATTCCTCCATCACTGTTTTGCAATTCTACCAGCCATTTACATCCGTCAACAATAGCAAGGATTTCCTGAGGTGATCCTTTATACATCTCCAACAATGCAATTATTGCTCCAGGAGTATCGTCCGCATCGGGAACAGAACCTGAATAGTTCGTCCAGCCCCAGCCCCCCGGCAGGGCCCCATTAAAAGAATGTTTTTCTTTATATTGAATGTTTAAAAGATGATTCCGTAAAACATCAACAGACTTTTTTGGAAGCGTGTCGTGAAGTCGATCCCCAAATGATTTCACGCTTAATGTCGTCACCCATGTTGAAAGGTCAGTATCTATCGGCCAACTTCCATCGATGCGTTGTTGATCTTTTATGAATTTAATTCCTTTATTGACAACCTCATTCTCCTGCATTTCACTTGCAATAAGACACATTGAGACAAATCCGGTAAGGGGAATTGCTTCCAGAAATCCTCCACTTTCGGGAAGCATTTCAGTGAGCTTTTTCATTGCGGGAACAATGCATTTGTTCCTGTAATATTTCGAGAGGGGGTTGTGCTTTTTCCTTTTTTTGAAGATAAAGATGCCGACTGCAACAAGCGCAGGCACGGCATAACTGACGACCTGCAGGTTGAAGAACCGGTATAATGAAGCCGGTAATAGTGTGAATTCAAACGGTAGTTGCGGAATATACTGATAGACTTCATCGGTCAGCACTTCGCAAAGTCCCAGCATCGAAAGAATAGGAACAGAAAAAGTGAAGTCCTTTCCATAGTATTTCAGCACGGATGAAGTCAGGTTTTGGGTTGTAAAGGAGATGCCCTGATAAGCCAGATAGTTCTCAATGCCTTTTAATACAGGCTTATTATCTATTCCTTTTATCTGACAAAAACTTAAAGATGCATAACACAGTAATGAAGAACTGACATTACTTGCGCTTTCGGGGGTATCGCCATAACCCCCATCTTCATTTACATTGTCATGAAGCCATTGAAGGCCTGAAAAAATTCTTTTATCATTGTTCTGGTCTTTATCCAGTTTCAAAACAACTAAAGCTACTGCTGTTGAGAGTGCACTCGAAGCCAGCCTTCCAGTCCAGAAGCCATCACTGTTTTGTTCCCCGATTAATTGGGAAGCCAGTACGGAAAGTTGTTTTTCAAGGTTTTTCGAATCCATAATCAATTATTTAATGAACCCAGTGCCAGCAATCCATAGAAAGTATATTCAATGTCGATTTCGACATCGGGCTCGGTAGAACGAAATCCACCATCATGAAACAATGAATCTACATACTCCAGACAATCTGGTTTTATGAGACGGATGTCGCTTTCAGAATAATTGAGCGCATAGAGTGCAACACCTGTTGACAGCAGATCTTCAGCCGGTGTATTGTGCAAGGCTCTGAATCCACCATTACCCTTATAAAAAGACATCAATCTTTCTTTCGTTTTAGTAATTGGTTTTCGGGCCAAAGACAGCAATACCAGATTAGCTGCAGTGACAGGACATGGCATTTCAGAGGAATGATCTGAAGATTTGGAGCTTTTGATGATCCTATATATTCCTTTTAAATCATTCAGGTAATAAAAAGTTAGCATACTCAAAAAACTGGAATAAATTGGAAGCTTGCTACCTGTCTTATTCAAATCAGCCAAGACCTTTTTCTTTAATGCTGTAGGGAAAGTCTCAAGGCCAAAAAGTTTGGCATATAATATCGATGCACAATGCAGGTTTATCCCTGTCAGATTATTCTCTCTGACCATATTGTTTACATAGTATTTTAAAGGAGCATTAATCGTTTTTACATCAAGCGCCTCTGCCACAAAGCATCCAAACAATGTATAATAGATATCACATTTCCCTGCCCTGTCAGGGAAGCCACCCTCACTGGTTTGTTGATTGATCACATATGAGCGCATCTGTTTCAACGATTCAGGGTCAATCATGGCAACTGCATTTTTAAGGACAGATTCGATTGACTTCACCTGGATTTTATTACCGGACAGACCGGCTAACAGGTTAAATGTAATCTTTGAAAATCTTTCCCAAAATCTCATGAAGTGCAAGTTTAAGTCCTAAATTCTGAATATTATCAAGGCTGGTTTTAGCCCTGTCAATATAATCTCTTAACAGATCTTCAGTTTGCTGATTTATTTTAAATCTTTCGATAAAAGAATGAATTGCTTCCAGATTGTCCGTTTCAAAAGCAGTCTGAAGTGATGTTTTTTCATTTAAGGGTAGCGCTTCAAGCAATAAAGACAACAAGATGGATGGTTTTTTATGTTCTATCTTTCCATGCTGATCCCTGAAGTCCTGTAAATCATCTTTTATCTGGTAGGCTATCCCAATATGATTACTGAATTTATCCAACTTCTCAAGTGTTTCACTATCAGCACCACCTGCTGTAGCCCCGAGTAAAACAGCAACTTTAAATGCTGCAGCAGTCTTGTTTTCAAAAACATTGATAATGTCTTTTAAAGAAAGCACCTTCCGATCTTTAATAGCCATAAGTTCAGTCCCTTGGCCAATAGTAAGAGTCCTGTGTCCCTGAGCAATTATTCTTGTACAATCACGGATCATTTCAGGTTGGAAATCAGCCTCGGCAATCAACCTGTAACCCTCACCAATCAATAGATCCCCAACATTGATGGCAACAGGTACGCCATAACGTGCATGAATTGTCTCCTTACCATAACGTGTTTCGTCTTCATCTTCAATATCATCATGAATCAAAGAAGCTTTGTGAAAACATTCTACAGATAACGATAACCGGTTTATGACAGAAGGATCTGTTTTTACGCAAAAAGCTTCATAGGCCAAAACAGTGATGAGTGGACGCAAACGCTGACCACCTGTTAACAGCGATTCCCAGGCAATCTTTTCAGTCTGGCTTTTAGCCGGACCCAGTGTTCTTGTCAGTTGTTCCTCACCAAATATTGAAGACGTTATATTTCTAAGATAATTCAGGTTGTGTAAACGAATGGAAGTGTTTTCATGAAAATGATACAATTCTTCTTTTATCCATTCAACATCTGCAAGGGTATCAATACAACCGCACGTCAACAATGGGATCCCGATACTGGGGATAGAGTATTTACTGACAGAAACAAACATCTTCTGCAATGTTTCCATACATCCAACACCAACTACAGCATCAACTTTCCCGCTTTCAATCAGTCTTGTTGTAATAGTGGTTCCTTCTGTAACAAGGGCAACATAACCCAGATTCTCAGCCTCTCTTAGGAACCCTGAGAGATTGCAATTGCCACATTCACTACATAATAATCCTAATTCATCCTGAACTGCCATACAACTTTGACTGCTTTTTAGACATTGTGGAAGTAACAGGATCCGTCGGTTATAGGGAACAGCGCCTACAACTTTACGCCAAATGGCATTGCCACAACATACCATGACGAATGCACGATATTGTGCTTCCCATTGATGTGTTTTGATCAGCTTGTCAGCATAATCTGCTAATGCATCATAAGATACGGGCGGCATTATGTCGTTGACGCTGAAATAGGCTTCAGTTTTACTTCTTATATCGTGCCTTAATTCCTTTTCGAAGGGAACAATTAAGGATAATTCCTGACTAATCATTTGTCGTTTCAATTTTAAGATCAACCATAAGCCCCAAGACCAAAGAATGCCATTTTCTTAGCCATACGATAAACCCAATGTTTTTCAGGAATAGCCGGACAAGAGCCGTGACTGCAAATTGCAGGCGCTGCATTTAATCTTTCCGGCATATTGAGCCTGTTTGAGGTGTTTGTGGCATGATGATCCTTTGCAAATTGTTCCAACCACGCAGGATCTTCCATCAGCACACATCCTTTTGTTTTGTTTAAAATACCTGATTTAAAGTCTTTCAGGAACACTGAATCTTCATAGACTTTATTTAAATCATCATTGTGAACGGAGTCGCATGAAAACTGAATAATAGGGCAGGGTTCTATGTTACCGGCAGGGTTGATGTGATGACTCAATCCTTCTGCGGCTGGACAGAAAGGTTCTCCATCTGCACGCCAGTAAGAATCAATCATTACAATGGGATATTTGGTGCGCCCATCTACCAAAAACTGACGTAACCTGACGATTTCTTCTTCACTCAAAGCCAGTTCATAACTCGGATTTTCACCAACGGGACGGAAAATATAATACCACAAATAGAGTACCCCTTTGTCGTGAAGTGATTGTATGAATGCAGGTGAGAGTGCCATTTCGATATTCGACTTGCAAACGCTGATAGCCACTCCGGTTATGAGTTTGTTCTTTGTTGCAATCTCAATTGACTTCGTGGCCCGTTGAAAGACATGATTACCTCCCCGACGGATATCTGCTACTTCTTCATCTCCTTCAAAACTGAAAAGAGGTGTAACATTACCCAGTTTCCTCAGTTCTACGGCGAGTTGATCGGTGAACAAAGTGCCATTGGTAAAGAGTTGAAAATAGCAATCCGTATGTTTTCTGAATATGTCGAGCAATTGTTTATAAACCAAAGGCTCTCCTCCCAGAATGCCAAAGAAATAGGAACCCTTCTTTTTACTCTCTTCGATGATGTGATGGATTTTGTCAATATCAAGGCTTTCTTTTTTTTCTCCGGTACTGACCCAACAACCCTGGCATTTTAAGTTACAATCATTGGTAACAGATATGAATTGAAATGCCGGAAACATTTCTCCTTTACGCTTCCGCTTTTCGAATTTACGGAATCCTAACCACCCCTTCAATCCAAAATTAAAGATAAATTTTTGAAGACATCGTAAGTCAGTTCGTAAGAAATTGGTCAGTATCGACATGAAGTTTTTTTATAGTGAAATGTTCTTTTTTTTCTTTAGTCCCGTAGGGATGTCATGATTGTAACAAAAAACATAAAAACATTTAGTCCCGTAGGGATGACATTATTGTAAAAATCACAATCATTTAATTTCTTTTTTTTCAGAAAGTGCCTTTTCCCGTTCAACCAATGCTTTTTTCATTGCTTCATTATTGATCATCGATTGGCGCTTCAATTTACGCATTTCAAGGGCTTTGTAAATATCACTACCCAATATGGTTGATATATCCTGAACCTGCCGCTGTTGTTCTGCCAGTTCATCGATCAGATCAGAACCTCCAATAGCGCCACCCTGTTGATACTTAGGGAAAATAATTGCAGTTTGCGGACAGATTCTCGCACATGCCGGACAATTATTCTTACATCCATGTGGATGGACGACATGTACTTTTTCATCTTTTATCTCATAAACGCCAAACAGGCAAAAGTTTGCACATTGTCCACAACTCGTACAGCGGTTTTCATCGATAATGGGATACCATGCCGGCCATTCTTCATCACTCTTTATTTCTGTATATGAGTGTTCATCCGTATGTTCATCACTGAATGATTCGATTTCATTGAAGATCTGTTCATCGTTCAGTTCCCGGATATTTAATAACTGATATTTTATATTGGCAGGATCTACCTCTGAATTTTTAAGAATGTAATTGATGGTTCTTGGATAACAGGCCAGCACTAAGATCTCATCGGTTGGGGAGAATATTCGGCTTAACGTATCTTTATCAGAAACAGATAACCCACATAAATCTGATATCGCGATTACTTCTGCATCAGTGTTTTGTATCAGGTTATCCAAACCCTGCATCCTTTCAGCCCCAATATTTTTGCCACCACAATTACAGAATACAATTTTTTTACTCATAGAATCAGTGTGCTTTAGTAACTAAAGGATGTTACTTTTAATAATAATATCCTTAAAGAGTTTTTAGCTTTAGGTGGCTTTCAATTAGAACGACAAATATAATACTACTTTTTATTCATTCTACACAATCAGGTAATCATGTGCTGAAATCTTTTGAAAAAAAGGAAAAACTAAATGTGAAATTATATTCAGGTTCTGCCGATAAACTCTACCAAAAATATTTATGATAACCTTGCCATATTGTCTCTGTAGTCTGTTACCCGGAGAGCTTATTGGAGTTGGATAGATAACCGTAAGAGAGATTGTCCATTATCCCGAAAGAATTATTTCTCTGTAAGTTAAGATATTACCCATTATATCATAGCTGAGCTGCTCATTATAATATCCGGGGTTATCATTCCATGGTTCATCCTTTTAGCCAGTTCTGAAATTGGCAAGTTTCAACCTGTAGAGCATTATTGGTTGCTGATCGCATTTTCACCCGCTTTTACAGCACGGCTGCATTTTTGTATTTATCAACATGTCAAAGAACTTGTTCACCCGGAGTGATGAATAACAGTGTAAAGATACAACCCGGCCTCACCCAAAACAAGGATTTGGGGTACGCCAAACTCCGCCATTCACCGCCAAACTCTGCTAATATCATCTCAGAAGTATATTGAAAAAATAGGACTACTTAGTTATAAATGGCGGTCAAATGGACAAGGTAAATGTAACCTCATAAGAATAAGAGCCTTTGGGTAAGACAGTCTAATAACATGTGAGATTTACTTACGAACTGTAAAAGCTTGGAATGAAATTCCCTTCTCTACTTGCCCCCATTTCTTTAGAAATGGTGGCTGACCCCATTAATTCCTACAGATTTTAATATAAAAGATAATCGGGTGATATCTGGGTCGTAATTGGGTGAATATTCCCATCCACTCTGCAGGTCCTCAGTAGGTACTTTATGACTGGTACGTCCCACCACCGTAGTTGATTCGCTTATAGTGATACGAAGGAAGGATGAAGACTCTACCTTGTCAAGATATAGTCAGTATAAAGGCGATGGGAATATTCACCGAATTGTGACCAAATTGGGACCGAATCATGTGAAAATAGTGACAGGTATTCATGAACTGAAATCTTTTGAATAATGGGGAGAACTTAGTGTAAATTTGTATTTATATATTTTTCGGAATAACCAGACAACGATGATCATATATATTAATGGATATTGGAATAGAATAACCGGATTCCTGGGAATTTCTCCCGGTACACCTGATGAAGATTACTGGAATCATTTTAGTCCTTTATTTATTTCTGCTTCCTGTGAATTTATGGAAGTAACCGTTGACGAGACAAAGCTTTTTATCGATGGATCTTCTCTGTTTGGTATAGATCAGTTAGCCGGAGAAAGATATCAGAAGGGATTAAGATATGCGTTTGATCATTATAAAGTATTGAAAAATAAATCAAAAGGAAATGAACCAATTAAGATTATAAGCCATAGTGAAGGTTGCGCTTTTGCTGCTGGAGTGGCTGATTTTCTCCTGGCGCACAATTGTAGTGTAGAGAAGATGCTTTACTTATCTCCCCGTGAAGGCAATGATTTCATTAGTTCACCAGGACCTTTTGCAATTCAGGCACATTATTCAAACGATCCTGTTTGTTTCCCAAAAAGGATCAGCGGAGTAACTGTTTACATCAACTTACTCAAACTCGATGGGAAAAAAGCAGGTATCCGTTATGCACATGGTGGAACCGTTAAAGCATCTACTTTAAAGAAAGTGCAGAAAGTTTTAGAAATGTTACCCCATGATCCGGAAACGAACCGGATTGAGGGCGTGTGGACGATAACTGAAACATTAAAAGGATATGACTTTAAACGGGAAGCTGATTTTATTTCTATCTAAATTTAAGTGTTTTTTGCTAAATTTATAAATCGAAAGACAGTTTTTTAAAAATGTATAAAGCTCTAAATAGCAGATTTAAAAATAAATAATCATCACATGAAATCTATATTATTTACACTGATTTTATTGTTAAGTACCCTCTTTTTAGTTTCATTTAACCTTAAAAGTTCAGCCAATATAGAAAAAGGTTGGCCTGTTAAAGATAAACTCACACCTGCCGACTGGGTCTTTCCACAAAGTGGAACCGAAGTCTGTAGATGGTTCTTTTTTAATTCGGCATGTCGTCCCTTTGGAATGGTGAACCTGAGTCCGGATACACGGACAGGGGGGGACTGGGAAAACGGATATCTCTATAATGATACAAAGATCAGATGTTTCAGTCATGTTCATGGATGGCAACTTTATGGTGTTGCCGTAATGCCATTCACCGGTGAGCCCAAAGGCAATCTGGGCATGAATGCATATCAGTCTGATTTCAGTCATGCTGATGAAGAGATTCATCCCGGATATCACAAAGTGGTGCTCAATACCTATGGTGTCACCGCAGAGTTGACTTCCACTTTAAGGGTTGGTATGCATCGTTATACATTCCCTGTTGATGCTGTTTCTGGAATCTATTTTGACCTGGGATCTGTCCTGATGGACAGTATTTCATATAGCAGTGTCAAGAAAATAAGCCCGACTCAGCTTCAGGGTTACGCAGTTATGGCTCCAACTTCTCGTCGTCCAAAGCCTTTTACGGTCTATTTTGTGGCTGAATTCAACAAACCTTTGACTGAGTTTGGAGGATGGGTAAAGGGAAAGAACTTAACGGATATTAAAGATGAGGTTTCGGGAAAAAATGCAGGTGCTTGGGTTCGTTTTGGAAAAGACAAAACCCCTCTAATGATGAAAGTGGCTATCTCTTATACAAGTATAGAAAATGCTGGGAAGAACATGGAAGGTGAATTGCCGCATTGGGACTTTGAAAAGGTTGTCAATGAGTCAAGAGACGATTGGAACCAATGGCTGGGCAAGATAGAAGTGAAAACGAAAGATGCGAAACTTAAAACACGTTTCTATACAGACCTTTGGCATTCATTGTTGGGCAGAAGGATTGTCAGCGACCTTGATGGAAGTTACTGCGACAACACAGGACCACAAACATTGATCAAAAAAGTGCGTTGTGACAGTGATGGAAAACCTTTGTTCAGTCACCATAATTTTGATGCCCTCTGGGGAGCCCATTGGTCAATCAATCTTTTGTGGTCTATCGCCTATCCAAAAGTGATGGATGAATTCTGCAATACTATGGTCGATATGTATCATGACGGAGGAATGATTTCACGAGGTCCATCAGGTGGAAAAAATGGTGTCAGGAACCATTTAATTTAAATGGTTCCTGACACCATTTTTTCTCATTACTGTCTTTAATTTATATCCCTTTTTTGTTGATCTTTGAATACAAAATATTCTTCGGAAAATTCTAAAAAATCCAATTATGAATAGAGTATATCAATTAATGTTTCTGTTTATTATCGTTGCTCTTATTCCTTCATGCCGGAAGAGTCCTGATACCGGTAAGATCAAAATCCAATTTGAACACCGGGTTAATGGTCAACTCCTGGTAAAAGATCAGATGATTTATCCCAATACTTCAGGAAACCATTACGAAATCCATGGTCTGAAATATTTTATTTCTGAAGTGAAACTACATAAACATGATGGTACTATTGTTGATGTCAGCAATACCGCTCTTGCCCATTATGTGGATATAGATATTCCAGGAACATTGACCTGGCAAATTCCTGAAGATCTTCCGGCTAACAGTTATGATTCGATCAGCTTCACATTTGGACTAAGAGAAGCCCTCAATAAGTCCAATAGTTTTGTCAATCCCCCTGAGTCCAACATGGCCTGGCCTGATGCATTAGGCGGGGGATATCATTTCATGATGATGGATGGTTTCTTTAACAACACATTGTCAGTTCGTTCTCCGTTTAACTTTCATCTTGGAACAGGCCAAATCTATACAGGCGGAATGGGAACAGCCAACATCACAGGATTTGTTCAGAACTATTTTCATGTAAAGATACCGGCTTCATCTTTTATTCTGTTTAACGGACAAATAAAAAACCTTAAATTCATCATGAACATCGACAGTTGGTTTACGACTCCGGTTGATTGGGATTTAAACGTTTGGAGTATCATGATTATGCAAAACCAGACTGCAATGGAAACGATCAAAAGAAATGGATTTGATGTATTCAGTTTTGCAACAGAATGAATGTGTTATTTTGCAGCAAAATTCATATAACACGATTAAACTTTTGCCATTTATCGATCATCAAATATCAGTTCTTCAATAAGATTATAAATAACGACAAAACATTTACAAATATGCTGAAGAGGATTTTTCTACTTGTTGCAATAACATTTATTTTTCAAGGATTAAGTGCACAAAAGCAATCACTTGATTATTATATTGATAGGGCGATTCAAAATAGTCCGTTGCTCAGGGATTATCAAAACCAGTTATCTTCCTCTGCAGTCGACAGTATGTTGATCCGGGCTTCACAAAAATACCAGACAGATGTAACATCACAAATTTCCTATGCACCAGTAATCAGCGACTGGGGATATGATGAAGCGTTATCCAACGGTGTCAATATCATTGGACAGTTTGGAGTGAAACAGGAAATTATGAATAAGAGTGTCCTGGATACAAAATTCAAAGGGATCAATATTAAAAAACAATCTGTTACAAATAGTATTAAAATTTCAATCAGCGACCTTAAAAAATCAATCACAACTCAATATCTGACTACTTATGGCGATTTTAATGATATTGAGTTTACCCGTGGCCAGCTTAAGATCATAAATGATCAGTTGGCATTGTTGAAACATCTTGTTCAAAATGGTGTTTACAAGCAATCTGATTACCTTTCACTTTTGGCTGAAGCCCAGACACAGGAGATGACTATCACACAGTTGACGGGTCAATATTCATCAGATTTACAATCGCTTAATCAGTTATGCGGTATAAATGATAATAAGGATGTTGAGTTGGATACTCCCGTTATCTCTGAGTTGAAAATCGAGAACTTCAATCTGTCACCGCTCTTTATGCAGTTTAAGATCGACAGCATCAGGATTGAGAATGAGAAACAATTAATTGCTGATCAGGTAAAACCAAAATTGAACTGGTATGCAGATGCAGGTATGATGAGCAGTACAATAACTAACATTTATAAACATTTTGGCGTAAGTGCAGGTATAAATCTGACGGTTCCCATATATGATGGGGGACAACGAAAACTGGAGATACAGAAACTTACCCTCACGGAAAACACAAGATCATCCTATCAAAACTATTTTAAATCGCAATATCAACAACATGTATTTCAGATTTACAGTGATCTTTCAAACTTAACCAGGGTTGTTGATCAGGTGAAAAAACAGTTGGCAACTTCAAAAGAACTTATCGAAATAAACCGAATACAGTTGAGTAATGGTACTATTCCTGTTACCGATTACCTGAACGCTCTCCGGAATAATTCTGTGATCAACAGGACGATCAATCAATCTGAAATAAAAAGATTGGTCCTTATCAACGAACTCAACTATCTGAAACAGCAGTAACAGGCTTTGACTTTTAAAATAATGAAAACGAAATTTAAGGCAATTAATTATATGATCTCACAAACAATGACCCGAAAAACCAAACAGATCTCTTATATGGCAGTTATCCTTTACGGTGGGCTGCTGTTGATATCTACAAGTTGCAAACCGAAAGCTGAAGCCTCTGCCGAAGCCGTCATAGAGGCAAAGACACCAGTTACGATCACAAACGTTAAGGCAGAACCCATGATGGATGTGATCGAACTGAATGCCCACACTTCATTTCTCAAGAAGAACAGTGTCAAGGCCAATGTCTCGGGTCATATCGAAAGTATTGAATTGAATCCCGGTGATATTGTTGAAAAGGGACAGCTTTTGTTAACCCTCAAGACAAAAGAATCGGCTGCTTTGGACGGATATGTTCCCTCTGACACTTCAATGCGGTTCAAGGGTTTGATCAAAGTTAAGGCGCCAAGGGCTGGTGTCATCAGTTCGGTGCTTCATCAGAATGGTGACAATGTCATGGAAGGTGACGAACTGGTTGTCATTGCTGAGCAAAACAGTATGGTTTTATTGCTCGAGGTTCCCTATGAACTCAATCAGGTGGTTAGCAAAACGAAAGCCTGTAAGATCATGCTCTCTGATAACCGTGAATTCGATGGAACCATCAGTTCCAGATTGCCTGTCATGGATGCTCTGTCACAAACTGTCAGTTATATTGTTCACATCAATGGTAAAGTGGTTTTACCTGAAAACCTGATTGCTAAAGTCAGAATCGTTAAAACTGCCAAGAGCAACGCAAATGTACTTCCCAAAGGCGCTGTACTTGCCAACGAGACCCAATCCGAATTCTGGGTCATGAAGTTGATCAATGATACCATGGCTGTAAAGGTTGACATAAAAAAAGGTCTTGAAAACAGCGAAAAGGTTGAGATCACTTCACCTTCATTCCTGAAGACTGACCGGTTTCTAATGACCGGAAATTATGGTTTGCCCGATACCGCAATTGTAAAAATAAAATAACTTATATAGATGAAACATTTTTTTCACGGATATAAACATCCTATATCGGTAATACTTGCTATTATTCTGATTTTTGGCGTCTTCTTTTACAGCAAAATTCAGATCTCCCTGTTTCCAGAAATTACCTTTCCGAAGATAAAGGTGATTGCTGACTTTGGAGAGCAACCGGTCGACAAGATGATGATTGCTGTCACACGTCCGCTTGAAAATGCAATCAAACAAGTACAGGATCTTTCTATCATCAAGAGTACAACCAGCAGAGGTTCTTGTGAGATCTCTGCGTTTCTCAATTGGAATGCCGACATCAATGTAAACATGCAGATGTTGGAATCGAGGATCAATCAGATTAAAAATGAACTCCCTGCCGGTGTTCATATTGAGGTGGAAAAGATGAATCCATCTATCTTGCCGGTAATGGGTTACACGCTTGAGAGTGATACCAAGACACCTATCGAACTGAACCTCATCGCCAATTATGTTGTGAAACCATATCTGTCACAGATTCCCGGAGTTTCATCCATCAGTGTGATAGGAGGGAAGACCAAAGAGTTTTGGATAGAGTTGAACACGCAGAAGATGAGTACGTTTGGTGTTACTCCAGATATGATCAACACCATACTTTCTGCAACCAATTTCATCAATTCAAACGGACTGCTGCAAGATTACAAACGACTCTATCTGACAATCACTGATGCCGGTCTTTACAACAAGAGCGACATTGAAAATGTCGTCATTAAGAATACCGGAAAACGAATAATTACGCTAAAGGATGTCTCAACAATCGATATTCGTGAAAGGGTTGAATACACCAGAATCAATGCCAATGGCAGACAGGCTTTGCTGATTGCAGTTTTGAAACAACCCACTTCAAACCTGATCGACCTGAATGATAACATCAACAAGAAGAGAACCGAATTAAACAAGATTCTGCCCAAGGGGGTACGGATGGTGCCTTATTACAACCAGTCAGATTTTGTTACAGATGCCATTCGCAGTGTGAACGACAGTCTCTGGCTTGGATTGTTTTTAGCCATCATTGTAGCTGTTTTGTTTTTGAGATCATTGAAAGCAAGTTCCACCATTCTGATTACTATCCCTGTCACCTTATTGCTGACGGTGATAGCGCTCTATTCTTTTGGATATACTTTAAACATCATGACTCTTGGAGCCATTGCAGCAGCAATCGGTTTGATCATCGATGATGCGGTGGTGGTTGTAGAACAGATTCACAGGACGCATGAAGAGTTTCCCGAAAAGGATTCAAAAGAGCTGGTTCATCAGGCAATCAGTTATTTGTTTCCATCGATGGTGGGCTCTTCAATCAGCACAATCGTCATCTTTTTACCCTTTATGTTGATGCAGGGTGTTGCAGGTGCCTATTTTAATGTGCTGACCAACACCATGATCATTACCCTGGTATGTTCATTTTTTGTTACATGGCTTGGTTTACCCGTTATTTATCTGATGCTTTCAGGTCTTCATTCAAAACGGAAGAAACCAAAGGTCGAGCAGGTAAAGAAGATGCACAAACAGAAATGGGTCTTGTTCTTTATTCTCCATCCAATTATAAGTATTGTATTTATCATAGGCCTTGCGGCATCTATCTTTTTTATCCTTCCAAACATGGAAACTGGATTTCTACCTGAGATGGATGAAGGTTCAATTGTTTTGGATTATTGGTCACCCCCAGGCACTTCGCTTGACGAAACCAATAAGATCCTCACAGAAGTAGAAAAGATTATTGTAAAAATTCCGGAGTATTCAAGTTACTCACGCAGGACCGGGGCTCAGATGGGATTCTTTATAACTGAACCTAATTCCGGAGACTTTCTGATACAACTCAAGAAAGACCGGTCCCGTACAACCGAAGAGGTGATGGATGATATCCGGAAAAAGATAGAAGCCACACAACCGGCTTTAAGGATCGAATTCGGACAGGTAATCGGTGATATGATCGGTGACCTGATGGCATCTGTTGAACCCATTGAAATTAAGGTTTTTGGCGATAATCAAGATAAACTCAAAGAGCTTTCTAAACAAATTGCTGCAGAGGTAAGCAAGGTTGAAGGGACGGCAGATGTTTTTGACGGTATTACCATTGCAGGTCCGACAATTGATGTCAAACCAATCGATCAGAAGCTGGCCCAGTACAATCTGACCCCTGCTTCTTTTCAATTTCAGCTTGAGACCCAGTTGCAAGGTGTGGTTGTCGGGAGCATTCTTGAAAAAGAACAGCGCACTGATATCAGGATGATTTATGCCGATAACCAAAATAATGATGTGACTAAAATGAGACAACAGTCAATATTTTTACCCGATGGCCAGTTAAAACCCATTACAAACTTTGCAGATATTCAGGTGAAGGAGGGAGTTGCGGAAATTAACCGGGAGAACCTTCAATCTGTGGGCATCATAACAGCCCGTCTGAATGAACGTGACCTGGGCAGTGTTATGAAAGATATCCAGTCACGGTTAAAATCAAATGTATCTCTTCCTCAGGGATATTACATTACTTATGGAGGAGCTTTTGCTGAACAGAAGAAATCATTTGATGAATTGCTGATGATCCTGATTACATCCAGTTTGCTTGTATTCACCCTGATGCTCTTCCTTTTCAGGGATATAAAGGCAGCGCTCATCATCTTGTTTATTGCTGTTTTGGGTACAGCGGGCAGTTTAATCGGCCTGTTCCTTACAGGCACACCTTTAAATGTTGGCAGTTATACCGGCCTGATCATGATCGTGGGTATCATTGGAGAAAATGCCATCTTTACTTTTCAGCAGTTCATGACCAACATGAAGACAGGTAGTGTGGATGACTCATTGGTATATGCCATTTCTACGCGTTTACGACCTAAGCTGATGACTGCTCTTGGCGCAATTATAGCTTTGATGCCTTTGGCAGTTGGCGCCGGTACAGGGGCTCAGATGCACCAACCATTAGCTATTGCAGTAATTGGAGGTTTCGTGATAGCACTTCCTTTGCTGCTGATCGTTTTCCCAACTTTATTGAGGATGTTTTACAAGAAGAAGGAAATTGCAGCGGAATAAATAAGAAACTGTTTTAAATTGCCCGTAGGACATAAATATCAATAGAACATACACATAACAAACCTTTTCTCCGTATGGGATTAACCTTTATTGTTGATGCCATACGGGCAAAATGAGAGGGGAAATCGCTTTTCTATGGACATTATCCCCCTACGGGCAATAGACTGGAAATGAGGTTGGGCACCATTAATTATCCCATAATTTCAACAACATTACAGGCACAATTCTAAAAACTTCATCAAAATTTCGGTTTCAATGACATATTGAACCGCCTATTTTTTGACTATTCTTTAACCACTCTTCGATCCACAGCCTCGCACAGGTAAAGAATTTGAGTGTTCTGAGTGTTTGATGAGTGTTTATTTGGTTCGCTGCACACCAATCAACATAGGATAAAATACCCATTAACTACCAATCCTTTACCTGTGCGAGGCAGTGGTTAGAAGAATGGTCGATTCATTACCAAACTTTTATCTTTTCAGTAGCGAACTTTTGTGGTTTTAATTATTAAATGGAGTTGAATTTCAGTTATACGTCATTGCTCCTTAGATTTTGATACCTTTTTTTAAAATAAAAAAAAGACCATCCCGGTTAAGAGATGGTCTTTTTAAAAAGGGAATCAAACAGGTTTGATTATTTTTTTGCTCCAGCTGCAGGTTTCTTTGCAGGTGCAGTGAGGATCTTTAAGTTGTCAACTGCATAACTGTCAGTCGGATCAACTGCAATTATTTTATTTAAGATTACAATGAGCTGAGCCTTGGCTTGTGCAGTCTTTTCTTTATCCTTACCAGCTGCTACATAAGCATTATAAGTTTGGAAGCTTAAATACTTGAGCCCCTCTTTAATCTGGGGTACAGCCTCAGTAGGGCTATTGGCCATTGCAACCTCAATGGTTTTTTCATAATACTGTTTGGCTAAACCTTTTGAGCCATCCGGATCAATAATATTGGCCAGACGGGCACGAGCTAAAAATCCGTAATAATTCTTTGGATCTGACTGACATACTTTTGAAAATGAGCTATCAGCCTTTACAAAAAGATTCATGAAAGCAGGGCTTGGATTCATAAGGAAAGCTTTTTTCTGGATAGAATCCTTAGGTACAAGTTCAAGAGCAGCAGCCTGATATAATTTTCCTATTTTATTCTCAAGACTACCATCAAGACCGGTACGAAATTGACGGGTTCTCTCTAAATAGGAAGCAGCTTCAGCTCCTTTGTTTTGTTTAACATATAAATCTGAAATTGTTTCAAGAAGTACTTTTTTCCTTGCCTGATTTGAACTATCGGCAGCCATTGATTTCTGAAAGTAAAGTACAGCCAAAGAATCCTTTCCGGTCCGCTGTAAAAGCTTGGCATAATAATCATAGTCTAAAGGCAGAATCATTTTAGCGGTATCGCCCTTAATCTGGAAATATCTTCCCAAGGCATTGATACCATCAGCATCGTTTTTTGTCTCATATGAAACCCAACCCATCAGCCTGAGCATATATGGATTGTTTGGTTCTAATTTAAGCACTTTGGCAATGATATCGTGCGTTTTTTCATATTTCTTAGCTAAGAAAAGTACATTGGCATATCTAGTCAAAGTTGAAGTTGTTTCCTCGGTCAATTGGATATATTTGTCATACCAAATAGCTGCTTCTGCATATTTGTCAGAATCATAGTATGCATCACCTTTTACTTTGATAGCCGGTACAAATGCAGGGTCGATTGCAAGTGCTGCATCCAGTTCAACTAAGGCTGCTGTATTATTACGGGCAGCATTATACATTTGTCCTAATAAGTAATGTGCCAGTACATTCTTTTCGTCGTATGTAGAAGCACGGGTATATCCCAATGAAGCAGCACCATAATCTTTGGCGTTGTATTCTATATCACCCCATCTCAGATAGATATTAGGATTCTTCAGATCATTGGCCTGTGCTTTTTTGTAAACACCATCGATAAATTCATCGACAGGATATCTGCAAAATGCATATCCCTTGAGTACACTAACTAAACCGTTAGGGTATTTTTTCTGATTCATTTTAGAAGCAGTCACAAAAGTCGTTTTAGACTGTACATCATTCTTTTTCATATGCAGAACTATTGCCTGTCCTGAGAAGTTAGCAGGATTCTTCGGATCAGCAGTTACACCTGCATTGAAAGCGATAGATGCTGAATCAGCATTATTGAGTTCACAATAAGATAATCCCAGATAATACCATGCATCGGCATTGGTAGGGGCTTGTTTAGTTATATCTTTAAAGAAGGCAGCTGCATTATGGAACTGATCCATATCGAGCAGGTGTAATCCTTTATCCAAAGTTTGAGCGCCAGCAGTTGGTAAAATAAAACACAATGCTGCAATGATAGCCACTAAGGCTTTACGATAGATTGGTTCCCTTTTCATATTTGTTATAATTTATTATAAGTCATCTTTAAGTTTCACTACTCTTACCGGCATTGTTGACGGCATAATTCCTGTTTTTAATATTATTTTTTGTCCTCTTACACTGGAAACAAAAGAGAGGAATCCGGCTGCAAGACCCGTATGGGGATCAGAATTAATCATCCAGACCGATCGAGTAAGTGGGTATCTGCCATCATTGATATACGCCTGAAATGGTGGAAAACTGTTTTTTTCTTCAGCAATATCTTCACGCGAGATACTCATCACTTTAACACTTTTTAAAAACGTCAAGGCTGTAGAGTCTGAAGGATCACTGATCCAACTTAACCCAATCAATCCGATTGAATTTGGAGTTTTCTTTACATATTCCAATACATCCTTGTTATGTTCAAGTGCTGCAAGATTCGAGCCAAGATGTCCGGTATGGGTTATAGAATCAACTACAAATCTGACTGTACTTGAATTTTTATTATCAAAAACGACTTTTAAAGGACCAAGTTTTGACTTGGGATTAATTTTTTTCCATGTTGTAATATTGCCCAATAAGATCTGTTTCAATTGCTCCATGGTCAGCAAAGTATCAGAATTTGATTTATGGGTAATAATAGCAATGCCATCAAGAGCTATTTGAACCTGTTTTGGCAGGAATTGTTTCGAAGCAAAGAATTCTCTCTCTTTAAGATTTAATCCCCTGGATACGACTATCAAACGAACGCTATCCTTCAGTAAGCTGTTAAAAGCATCTACTTCAGGTTCATATACCGTTTTGATTTTAGCTTGTTGATAAATACTTTCAAAAACAGGGACCTCGGCTTCGATGACAGGTTGGAATGTTTCATCAACAGAGATTTGGATTGAACCGGTAGTAGGTGTATCCGAATGCCTGTCTTTTTTTGAATTGCAGGATGTACATATCAAAGCGATGATTAAAACAAGGCCCGATAACCTGTATGCTTTCCGAAAGTGTTTATTGATCTTCATCTTTATCTTTTTGAGATTTAAAAAGGCGGTAAGCACGAAATAGTCCATAAACGATTAATAAACCGCACAAAAGATAGCGGTTTGTAGGTTGCAATATTTCCTTCGTCCTTTCACTGAGTAAAACAAAGAAACCTATTCCGATATAGGCAAGCGGCATGAGAATACCTATCAAAGGTAATACTTTTTTAGCCCAATAACCAAACCGGCTGAAGCCTTGCCTCAGCCGGTTTGAATTATTTGCATTTTCATTCACGGGATTATCCATATTTGGAATCTACGTGTTAATTAATTTGTATTGAGTTGGAACTTAACAGGGATCTGGAACATAACAGGAACGGCTTGTCCATTCTGTCTTCCGGGGATCCAGTTAGGCATTTCCCTTACAACCCGCATAGCTTCTTCGTCACAACCCCCGCCAATACCACGTAAGATTTTTACGTTAGATATTTTACCGGTTTTACTAACTACGAACTGAACGAATACAGTACCTTGAATCCCTGATTCCTGGGCTAAAGTAGGATATTGTATTTTGTCGCGAAGGAACTTTTGCATTGCTTCATAACCACCTGAAAATTCGGGGTTTTGTTCAACAACCAAAAGTGGTTTCTCATCATCCTCTGTCACTACTTTTTTAGTGACTTCAGTAATATCAACACCTTTATCAGTTCCTGCTATATCAGCGATTGAAATTGACACCTTGGATTCGCTAAGCTGATCCTGTGTTCTCATTTCCGTTTTTACCTGATCATCGGGAGCGATAACAGGTGGAGTGAACTTGATAGAAGCCTTGATCTCTTCGGGTGGTTTCTCAAGCTTTGGTGGTTCCTTCTTGTCTTTTTCAAGGTTAATATCTGATAACATTGTGACTTCTACATTTCTGGTTCTACCCTTAGGTGAAATAATAGATAACAAGGTCGGAATTGAAAATGCGAGAATAAAAAAGGTAAATGTAGCTATAATAGCTATTCTATGTCTTTTATCTCTAAACTTACGGAGCACGAATGCTCCATAGGTTTGGTTTTTGCCCTCAAAGACCAGATCGCACCACTCTTCTGCATAAATATTTAGTTTCTGTGCCATAATTCATTTATTTTTTTGTGAATCACATCAGATTAATCCAACAATTTATTTGTCGTATGGTTTAATCAAACTTGCGTGAAGAGGTGTAAAATCCATAATTGAATATTTACTAACGTTACAAATCTGCATTTCATCCAGAATGTTGACCAGATTATTGTATTTTGCTTCGTCAGTAGCAACAATCATTACAATTGCAGCAGCATCACCCGCTCTGATTTGTCTGGCAAGTTTTTTGTATTCATCATCAGACATACGGATCTTTTCTTTCTCACTCTTGAGTTCATGGATCTGGGCAACAATAGGAGCATTACGCGTAAGTAATACCGAACGAATACCAGATTTAGAAAAGTCACTCGTATTTAATATCGTTGGACCTTTTGTAACCGGATCAGTTTTACCATCTCCAGCAAACCAAAAGATTTTATTGTTCTTAGCCAGAATAATAGTAATCGTTTTAGAAGCCTTTACTTTGGTTTCGTCTTTTTTATCGATTTTATCATTTCGTGGCAAGTTGATCTCCATTGTCTGGGGCTTGATCAAAGTTGTTGCGAGCATGAAAAAGGTGATCAGCAAGAAACCTAAGTCAACCATCGGCGTTAAGTCGATGCGCGTTGACGCTTTTTTAGATCTCTTTTTACCGCTTTTTTTATGTCCGCCGCCCCCAGTATTTAATTCAGCCATTCTTTAAATTTTTAAAGGGTTGTTACTAGATGTCCTTAGGAACTTCTTTCAGTCCGGTTATAAGATTGAAACGGACTTGTTTGAGGTCTTGTAAGGTCTTCATCACGGTTTTGATCACAGGGAAAGGGGTTTCTTTATCACCTTTAATCGCAATGACGATTTTATCGTTTTCTTTCTTTGCATAATAAATCCATTGTCTGAACTCGCTTGTGACAGTTGTGTCACTTGGAATTCCTTTTTGTGCATTGGGGTTATCAATTTGTTCAAGAGGCAAATCAAGAAACGCTTTCATTTGATTCATAGGGACACCCGTAGATGTCCTTACGCTGTATCTTTTAAGTTCTGTCGGAGTGAAAGTTATTTTATAAGCTTCACCCATGGCTTTTAAAAGATTTATGCGGTGTTGTTGTCCATCAATTCCTAAAAAAATCCTTCCTTTTTGATCAATCAATATTGTTTCAATATCGGTTTCCGCAATTTTTATTTCAGAAATTGAAGCTGGTGTTGTGACCTTTACAGGCTCTTTAGCAGTAAAATTAGATGTAAGCATAAAGAACGTAAGCAACAAGAACGCCACATCACACATCGCTGTCATGTCGACAAGCGTGCTTTTTCGCGCTATTTTAACTTTTGGCATTATCGGTTGCTTTAGATATTATTTATGATTAGCTGCGTACGACTGTACGATGCTGAAACCTGCTTCGTCGATGCTGTAAGTAAGTTTGTCGATTTTGGTTGTAAAGAAGCTATAGAAAATAACTGCCAATACTGAAGTACCAATACCAAAAGCTGTATTTATCAACGCTTCTGAGATACCGGTTGAAAGAGCTAATGAGTCAGGAGCGCCTGCATTTGCCATAGCTGCGAAAGCACGGATCATACCAAGTACTGTACCAAGCAATCCCATCAGGGTAGCCAATGAAGTAATAGTAGCAAGGATAACTAAGTTTTCTTCGAGACTTGGAAGTTCAAGTGAAGTAGCTTCTTCAATTTCCTTCTGTAATGAAGTCAGTTTCTGATCTTTTACCATTGAGTTATCACCTTCGAGAACGCGGTACTTAACAACAACTGCACGGATAACATTGGCAACTGAACCTTTTTGTTTATCGCAAGCTTCGATTGCTGCTTCAACGTTATTTTCTGCAAGATAGGCTTTTACTTTTTGTACGAAATCATGAACATTTCCTTTTCCTGAAGCACGGCTGATAGTGATCTGGCGCTCAACAACAAAAGTTAATACTGTTAATAACAAAGTCATCAAAAGTGGAACGATAAATCCTCCTTTGTAAACAGTTCCGAAATAATCTCCTGATAATGGGGCATTTTTGTTGTCACCACCTAGAAAGTGTGAACCATCTCCCATCACAAGGAAATACACGGCCAATGCTGCGCAGAAGGCCAAAGGAATAACTAGTCCCGCAAAAGGGAATTTTGATTTTTTTGTGTTAGCTGTTTTAGTTGCTTTCATTTTTTATTCTGTTTTTGGTTGTTAATTTATTTCTGTTTTTGTTTTTGGTTAAAAATTTATTTTAAATATTTTGATCAGATTTTAAGTTAAAACAAAAGTATTAAAAATGTTTAGTATTCAAACTCTGAAATTTGTTCATGTAATAGAAATTGGTAATATTTATTCAGATTTTTTTTACAAGTTAACACTTCTTATTGAAAAACGATAAAATGCCTATTGATTTTTTCTCTCATAATTTTTCACAATTATTTCAATCAAATGGTTCCGCAAATTTATATTAATTTAACAAGTTTTCTAAGATTTTTGATTTTTTTTTAGAAAATAACCAATATTTTTCTGAATGTTTGTTTTTGCTTCAATTTCTAACAAATAAAAAAGAGTACGAAATTCCATTTAGCACTTTTTAAATCAGCGTCATAACTTATTGCTTCAACATTAAATGTTTATTTTTTAAATTTATTATTTATTAGAAATTTGGTTTAAGTGCATATTCATTGTAGAAATCTTCAATGACCTTTACCGCTTCAGCAGCTGTATCAACCAGTGTAAAGATGTCCATATCGGTTGCATTGATGTTATGTTCGTCAACCATTCTCTCTTTCATCCAGTTAAGCAGCCCACCCCAATAATCTTTACCTACCATTACTACCGGAAAGGTAATCATCTTATGTGTTTGCATCAGTGTAACTGCTTCAAAGAATTCGTCCAATGTACCAAACCCTCCGGGCATAACGATATAACCCTGAGAATATTTCATGAACATTAGTTTTCTTACAAAGAAGAAATCGAAGGTAATTAATTTATCGGGATCAATAAATGCGTTAGGACTCTGTTCAAAGGGTAATTCGATGTTTAGTCCAACCGATTTTCCTCCTGCAAAGTGTGCAGCTTTATTGGCCGCTTCCATAATTCCGGGTCCTCCGCCGGATATAATTCCATATCCTTTTTTGGTAAGCAGGTAGCCAATCTCTTCAGCCAGTTTGTAATAATGTGATCCCGGTTTCGTTCTGGCAGAGCCAAACATGGTTACACATGGACCGATACGAGTCATTTTCTCAAAACCACCTACAACTTCAGACATGATTTTAAAGACGGACCATGAGTCGTTAGACTTGATCTCACTCCATGATTTAGGTATAAATGCTTCGCGAAGCATCTCTTCACGATCTTTTTCAAGATTTGTATTGTCCATATGTGTTAAAAGCATTTTGGGGTTGAACCGGCAATTATTTAAAGCCAAAATTCTATAAAAATCTGTCGAAAAACAAGATAAATCAGTCGAAATCTCGTATTTCAAAAGATATTTTTGTTTAGTGCGTAAAAATATCTCTACAGTATTAGTAATCAACTAGTTTTTTAGTTCATCTTTTAAATAAATTCCGGTAAGACTTTTCGAATTCTTTGCAATTTCCTCAGGAGTACCCTCCGCAATTATTATTCCACCTCTTTCTCCGCCCTCAGGACCCATGTCAACGATGTAGTCTGCTACTTTTATGACCTCCATATTGTGTTCTATCACCAGTACGGTATTCCCTTTTTCAACCAGTTTATTTAATACATCAAGCAATACTTTGACATCTTCAAAGTGCAATCCGGTCGTTGGTTCATCGAGAATATAAAGCGTGCTTCCGGTGTCTTTACGCGATAGTTCAGTTGCAAGTTTTACCCGTTGTGCTTCACCTCCCGAAAGTGTGGTAGATTGCTGTCCAAGGGTTATATAGCCCAGACCAACATCCTGTAATGTCTTTATCTTGTGCAGAATTATCGGGACATTATCGAAAAACTCGACGGCCTGGTCTATGGTGAGATCCAATACATCGTTGATCGACTTACTTTTAAACCTGACTTCCAGTGTTTCACGGTTATAACGTTTGCCATTACAGGTCTCGCATACTACCTCGACATCGGGCAGGAAGTTCATCTCGATAGATCTGATCCCGGCGCCTCTGCAGGTTTCGCATCGTCCACCTTTAACGTTGAAGGAGAATCTGCCGGGCATATATCCACGGATCTTTGCTTCGGGAACCTGAACAAATAGTTTCCTGATGTCGTCAAAAACGCCAACATAGGTAGCCGGATTTGAACGTGGAGTCCTGCCTATGGGCGATTGATCAATATCAATGACTTTATCAATATTTTTGAGACCCTTCAAGGCTTTGTAGTCGAGAGGCTGAACTTCAGAACGGTAAAAATGTTTACTTAAAGCAGGGAAGAGGGTTTCTGTAATCAACGATGACTTCCCGCTTCCGGAGACCCCTGTAATGCAAAGAAATACCCCCAAAGGAATATGTAATGTTACATTTTTAAGATTGTTACCGGTAGCCTGTGTCAATACCAGTTCCTTTCCGTTCGACTGACGTCGTTGTGAAGGTATTTCAATTCGCCTTATGCCATTCAAATACTGGCTTGTAATGCTTTTGCATTTCTTTAATGATAACGGTGTTCCTGCTCCAACAACTTTTCCACCTAATCGACCGGCGCCGGGACCAATATCAATGACGTAGTCGGCTGCCAGGATCATGTCTTTGTCATGTTCTACAACAATGACCGAGTTTCCGATATCCCTCAGATCCTGCAATGCTTTGATCAGTCGGTGGTTATCACGTTGGTGCAATCCAATGCTTGGTTCATCCAGAATATAAAGTACCCCCACAAGCTGAGATCCGATCTGGGTAGCAAGCCTGATACGCTGACTTTCTCCACCCGACAGACTGCGAGCCGGCCTGTTCAACGACAGATAGTCCAGTCCTACATCAAGCAGAAATTTAATCCTTGTCTTTATTTCCCGGATGATCTCGACACCTATCGTCGTTTGTCTTTCGTTCAGATCTTTCTCTACATTATAAAACCATTCCGAGAGATTGATCAGATCCATATTTGCCAGATCGGCAATGCTTTTTCCTGCTATCAGATAATGGAGTGATTCGGTTTTCAGCCGCTGTCCTTTGCAATCCGGACAATCGACTTTGTTCATGAAACTTGAAGCCCACTTCAAGAGGTTTTTTGAGGTATTATCAGTGCTTTGATTTTGAATAAAACTGACAATTCCATCAAAGTTAAGGGCATAGTTTGATGATACACCCATGTAATCATTTTTAACTTTGAAGACTTCATCAGAGCCATAAAGGATGATATTGATTGCCTTTTCAGAAATATCAACGATGGGGGTATCAAGTGTAAAACCATATTTTTCGCCAATGGCTTCAATTTGCTTAAATATCCAGATTGGACGATATTCTCCGAGAGGGGAGAGGCCTCCTTTGCGGATATTCTTTTCCGCGTTGGGGATTATTTTATTGTAATCGATTTCAGTGATCTGCCCCAAACCATTGCAACGGGGACAGGCTCCGTAAGGTGAGTTAAATGAAAAAGAATTGGGCTCGGGTTCATCGTACGAGATCCCTGATTCAGGATCCATCAGTAGTTTGCTCAGGTAGCGGGCTTCGTTTGCTTCAGGGTCAAAAACCATCAGGGCTCCTTTACCATGGCGAAGTGCAGTCTGAACAGATTCTGTCAGTCTTCGCTGGTCGTCTTCTGCAATTTTAATCTTATCGACAACAATTTCAATATCATGAATCTTGTATCGGTCGAGGTGCATGCCAAAGGTGATCTCTTTGATGTCGCCATCCACTCTCACCCGCAGAAATCCCTGTTTCCTGATCCATTCAAAAAGCTCCCTGTAATGTCCTTTCCTCCCTTTTACCAGGGGAGCAAGGATAATGATGGTTTTCTTACTGTACCGATCGTGGATAAAATCGATGATTTGCTGCTCGGTATACCTGATCATCAGCTGACCGGTGATGTATGAATGCGCTTCTCCGATACGGGCATAGAGCAACCGCATGAAGTCATACACCTCAGTAATAGTCCCCACCGTAGAACGGGGATTCTTATTGGTAGATTTCTGTTCAATGGAAATGACGGGACTTAATCCGGTGATTTTGTCTACGTCGGGTCGTTCAAGGTTTCCCATAAACTGACGGGCATAGGCAGAGAATGTCTCCATATAACGCCGTTGTCCTTCAGCATAGATGGTGTCGAACGCCAATGATGATTTTCCACTCCCGCTCAATCCTGTAATGACAACCAGCTTATTACGGGGTATTTTTACATCGATATTCTTAAGATTATGAACCCGGGCCCCGTAAACACCCAGGATTTCCTCTCCATCGATGGTATCAATATTCAGTTTACTTATTTCAGAATCCATTAAATAGTTCTTCTGGTTTTGATATAGCGCGTTGTTGGTTTTTTAACAGCAAAAAACCTTGTTTTGGTAAAAGTAAAGTGTACGAATCTTTGTTTTTATTTGTCAGTTTAGGCTTTCTCAACCATGGATTAAAATCTTTCAGGGTCTTTAAAGTGACGCCGTTTTTAACTGCAAAAGCATTTAAATCAGGAATTCCATAATCGACAATTATTTTATCAGTTGGGATAGGTGCATAAAGATCCTTGTTTCTCAAATTAAAACCATAACGCACCGGATCCTGCATTATTATTTTTAATGCAAGTATTCGGTACAGATATCGTGAAGTTTCATCGTTCAGGTAAAGATGATAGAAATTGTGTTGGTTCTGGTCTGAGACTGCAGTTACAATCCGTGTACGACCTGCATTATAGGCTGCTGCAGCAAGTGTCCAGCTACCAAGACGATCGTAACTTGATTTCATAAATTGACAGGCAGCTTCGGTAGAAAGAATGACATTGTAACGTTCATCAACTTCATCGCTGACTTCCAGTTTGTTTTCGAGGGCAGCATCTTTCGTAAACTGCCAGAATCCTACGGCAGCAGCAGGAGATATCACATTCACCAACTGGCTTTCAATCATGGCTACATATCCCAAGTCTTCAGGAACCCCATACTTTTTAAAAATAGGTTTCATTGCAGGCAGGTATCGGTTGGCACGCTTCATGATCAGCATGGTTGCCGAAGCCCAGTAGGTATTTACAGTAATCTCACGTTCGATGTTTTCATGAACAAATCCATACTCAAGCGGAACTTCTTCACCGGCAAAGTCTAATTTAGAAGGAAGGGGAACACTATAGATTTTATATGCGTTGTGGAAATCCCTTTCAGTCTGCTCATCATTTTGTAAAGGCATTGTTGCATTTATACAAAAAGCCATAGTAATAGCGAGAAGTATGATTCCTATTAATGTATTGTTTTTCATTATATTCATTTATACCTTAATTAAAGCTTGTCAAAAAACGAAAGACGAAATTAAAATCTTGCAGGATTAAAAAGAGGTTTTAAGGTCTTTAAATAATGGTGATACTTTGTCTTTATCTGAGAGAATCGGATTGTCGATACCCCAGTTGATATTCAAGTCAGGATCGTTCCAACGGATACTGCCTTCTGATGCTTTATCGTAGACATTGGTACATTTATAGAAGAATACCGTGTCGTCTTCCAGTGTCAGAAATCCATGTGCAAAACCCTCAGGGATCCAGTACATGTATTTATTATCACCCGTCAGCACGATCGAAACCCACTTTCCATAAGTTGGAGATTTCTTACGAATGTCAACAGCTACATCGAGCACAGCTCCACGCATTACCCTGACAAGTTTGCCCTGTGCAGATGGATGCTGTTGAAAATGAAGTCCACGAAGGACCCCTTTCATTGAACGTGACTCATTGTCCTGAATAAAGTTCAGATCGAGCGCCGAGGCTAAAAACTTATCGCGGTTATATGATTCAAAGAAATATCCCCGATCGTCTGCAAATACAGTTGGTTTGATGATGCAGACATCGGGAATCTCTGTTGGGATAATTTCCATATTATAAATGTATTACTTCTCCATAAGCAGCGGCCACAGCTTCCATCAGGGCTTCGCTCATAGTGGGGTGGGGGTGCATGCTCTTAATTATTTCTTCTCCGGTTGTTTCCAGTTTACGGGCAACTACGACTTCTGCAATCATTTCAGTTACATTCTCACCAACCATTGTTGCGCCGAGAAATTCACCATATTTTGCATCGAAGACTACTTTTACAAATCCATCCTTGTTACCGGCTGAACTGGCTTTTCCTGAAGCACTGAAAGGAAATTTCCCAACTTTTACTTCATACCCTTTTTCGATGGCAGCCTTTTCGGTGTAACCTACAGAAGCTACTTCCGGAATGGTATAGGTGCATCCGGGAATATTGTTATAATCGATGGGCTCTACATGAAGCCCTGCAATTTTTTCGACACAGGTAATGGCTTCGTGCGATGCAACATGTGCAAGTGCCGGACCGTGAACGATGTCACCAATTGCATAATAGCCTTCAACAGAGGTCTTATAATAATCGTCAACTTCTACTTTGCCTTTTTCAACCTTAATACCGGTCTCTTCCAGACCAAGACCTTCAAGATTTGTAGCTATGCCGACTGCCGAAAGAACGATTTCTGCTTCAACAACTTCGACGCCTTTTTTGGTCTTGATGCTGACTTTGCAAAGTGGTCCGCTCGTATCAACAGATTCAACACTGGCACTGGTCATCACCGTCATTCCACTCTTTTTGAAAGAACGTTCAATGACTTTTGAAGCCTCTTCGTCTTCTATCGGAAGAACGTTTGGCAAAAATTCAACCAACGTTACCTTGGTTCCAATTGTATTATAGAAATAAGCGAACTCACTTCCGATAGCGCCTGACCCAACGACTACCATGGAGGCAGGGAATTTAGGCAGGTTCATTGCCTCACGATAGCCAATTATTTTGACTCCATCCTGGGGCATATTGGGCAGTTGCCGTGAACGAGCACCGGTAGCAATGATAATATGGTTTGCTGCATATTCAGTTACAGTTCCATCTGCAGCTGTGACATCAACTTTTTTGCCCGGTTTGACTTTTGCACTACCTGTAATGGTCTCAATTTTATTCTTTTTGAACAAAAATTGAATTCCCAAACTCATGCCATCGGCTACTCCGCGTGAGCGTTTAACCATTGCGTCAAAGTCAGGCTTTATGTCACCCGAAATATTTACGCCATAATCGGCAGCATGTTTGGCGTAATTATATACTTGTGCACTTTTAATCAGCGCTTTTGTGGGAATACATCCCCAGTTCAGACAAATACCACCAAGGTCGGCTTTTTCAATTACCCCGACTTTAAATCCTAGCTGTGAAGCTCTTATGGCGGCTACGTAGCCTCCAGGGCCACTACCAATTACTAATACGTCGTAATTCATGATTGAGATGGATTTTAATGCAAAGTTACCAAATTTTGATCATTTCATTAACACAACCTTTCTGTAAATGTTTGGAAACTATTTTTTGTATTTTAATTTGATTCAATTTATTTTAGTTTGAAAGTTATTACTAAAATTCATTCTGTATATGGTATATTTGTACCCGACTGACTATTTCAGGTAAGAAATTTTAAAATCAATAAAATCAAGTATCCCATGACTAAAGATGGAATCGATAAATTATACGATCTGCTGCAATTTGGAGAATTTGGTGATGTAAATCCCTCCGTGACCGATTCAGCCACTTTTACATTTTTACAAGCCAAGACAATGGGTGACTGTTTTCAGGGCGATGCCCCCGGATGTTACCTCTATTCACGTCATTGGAATCCATCAAACAAATATCTGGCTGATGCAATGGCCGCACTTGAAGGAACTGAATCTGCATGGGTCACCGGCTCGGGGATGGGCGCTATCACAACAGCCATTATGCAACTTTGCAGTACAGGCGATCACATTGTTTCGAGTGTGACTTGTTATGGCGGCACCTATGCCTTCCTGAAGAACTATCTTCCGAAGTTCAAAATCGATGTAACTTTTGTTGACATCACAGACCTTGCTGCAGTTAAGGCAGCCATGCGTCCAAACACCAAAATGATCTATACCGAGACCATGACCAACCCAATGCTTCAGATTTCTGATATCCCTGCATTGGCTGAAATTGCTAATGAACACAATGCAAAGCTCATGGTTGATAATACATTTACACCATTAATTGTAGCACCTGCAAAACTGGGAGCACATATTGTGGTAGACAGTCTCACCAAATTTATTAATGGAAAGAATGATTGTGTTGCCGGTGCCATTTGTGCCGATAATGATTTCATCAATGCACTTATCGATGTAAATATAGGGACAGCCATGTTGTTGGGTCCGGTACTTGATCCCTATCGTTCCTCATCGATACTGAAAAACATGCATACCTTGCATATCCGTATTCAGCAACATAGCCGTAATGCATTCTTTATTGCCACAAAATTAAAAGAATGCGGCTTAACAGTTGATTATCCTGGTTTGGAAGAACATTCTGGACATGCAACGCTGAAGAGAATGATGAACCCTGAGTATGGATGGGGTGGACTGATTGGGCTGGATGTGAAGAAAGCCGATGTAGCCAGTGAGTTAATGGAGAAGATGGAGATGGCCGGAGTTGGTTATCTGGCAGTAAGTCTTGGCTATTTCAAAACCCTTTTCAGCAATTCAGGAAAAAGTACTTCAAGCGAAATTCCTGAAGATATTCAACGCAATATGGGCTTATCCGAAGGTTTTGTCCGTTTTTCAATCGGTCTGGATCATGATATCGAACGCACCTGGAAGAAAATTGAAGGCTGTCTGAAAGAGATGAAGATGATTTAAGAGGCAGAATCATAGAAAATGTAGGGGCCGCCCTTGTGGCCGCCCATGAATAATGTATGTTTTAAAATTTTAATAATTTTTACCTACAATTCTCATGGGCGGCCACAAGGGCGGCCCCTACATTTTATGCAATAATCAAATCAAATTTTCTATTGATATTTATGCCCTAAAGGGCATAAAAACAAGAAAATTTAAACTGTTTCTTATTTTATATTTCTCTCTCTTGAGAAATTGAGCCACTGGTTCTTGATGTACAAGTAAAGATCGTAATCATTGACTGTTGACAGGAAACCAAGAGAGATATTGCAATAGGTCATGAAATCCTTGATCAGGTTTGGATCATCACGTCCGATGATCAAAGCCACTACTTCAGGATTATAGCGTTTAGCGATCTGTTGATCAATATTGTCTCTTGCAGTGAATTTAGCTAACTTGCGGAGCTGCTTTGGCTCTTTTCCAAAAAGATTATACAATATAGATATTGGGCCGGGTAGTGTTAATCCACTTTGAGGAACGGCGCCGATCTCTTCTTTTCGGTTAATGTGTAATTTCCTTAAAGCGATTTCATCTTTACTATTTTCGGGAAGTTGAATATTCATAAAGAATCTCTTCATCCCTTCTCTGGTACGAAATGGTAAAACGGTCACAGTTGGCAACATATAAATCTTTTGCATGAGGCGGATTCTGACATTAGATTCCGGTTTACTGGGATCGAGCGTACTGGTAGCAAAAATATAGGTTTCGTAACCTATAGCACTGATTTGGAGTGTATCGCCACGAAAGCATGTGAATTTAAAGTTTCCGCTCTGGTCGCTGATGGTTCCAAAGGGATGGCTGATATTTAAAACATTCGCATACGAAATTCCCAGGGTATCGCGAACAGTAGTAACACGCCCTGATAGTTTGACCAATGTTCTCTGTTCCTGAGCGTTTGCATGTATCAATGTAGTTAAAACAAAGACGATACCAAGTAATATTCGCATTCGATGTGGCGTTTAGTGTGTAAAATTAAACAATCTATCGATTTTAAAGCATAGAATAAATATGATTAACAAAAATTATGAATGATTTGTTGTGTAGTAGGAGCTTTAACAGTAGAATATTATCTTCGCAGTTGGAAATACATTAAAAATGAGTGAACCACTAAACATTCTCAGTAAATATTGGAATTTTAACGCCTTTCGGCCCCGGCAGGAGGAGATCATCCAATCGGTACTTGATGGAAAAGACACGTTGGCATTGCTCCCCACAGGAGGAGGAAAATCATTGTGTTTCCAGATCCCGGCTTTGATGCTCGATGGTTTATGTTTGGTGATCACTCCTTTGATAGCTTTGATGAAGGATCAGGTCGAAGCGCTTAAACAAAAAAATATTCCTGCAGCTGCTGTTTATTCAGGAATGTCTCGCTTTCAGATTGAAGTGACCCTCGACAATGCCATTGCAGGAAGTCTTAAATTTCTCTATGTTTCTCCTGAACGTCTTGCAACCGATGTATTCCGATATAGGTTGCAACGGATGAAAATTTGTTTGCTGGCTGTCGATGAAGCACATTGTATCTCTCAATGGGGATATGACTTCAGGCCACCTTATTTGCTGGTTTCTGAAGTACGAAATATTATTCCTGAAGTACCGGTTATCGCATTGACTGCCACTGCAACTCCTGCAGTAGTTGAGGATATTCAGGAAAAGCTATTGTTTAAGAAACACAATGTAGTAAAGGTCAGTTTCTTACGGGAAAACCTTGCCTATATGGTATTCAAAGAAGAAAACAAATATGGTCGTTTGTTGCGTATCGTAAGCAAAGTCAAAGGAAGTGGGATTGTTTATGTCCGAAGCCGTAAAAGGGCAGGTGAGATTGCACAGTTCCTGGTTCGGAATGGTCATTCGGCCGATTATTACCATGCCGGGTTAGAACCTCAGGTCAGGGAAAAGAAACAGGAAGCCTGGATGCAGAACGCCTCAAAGATAATGGTTGCTACCAATGCTTTCGGCATGGGTATCGACAAACCCGACGTAAGATTTGTGATTCACATGAGCCTGAACGATAGTCCTGAATCCTATTTTCAGGAAGCAGGTCGTGCAGGTCGTGATCAAAAACAGGCCTGGGCCGTTCAGCTTTATGAACAATCTGATCTCATCGACCTGAAACAAAACTTCGAACTTTCGTATCCCGAGATCGGCGTAATCCGTTCTGTTTACCAGGCTTTGGGCAATTATCTGCAACTCCCTGTTGGAAGTGGAAAAGACTCTTCCTATGATTTCGATATTGCCGAATTCAGTAAACAATACAACATGCGTCCCATTACCGTTTTCAGTTGCCTGAAGTTTATGGAACGGGAAGGGTATATTATTTACAATGAAGACATCGATACGCATTCCAGAATACATATCGCAGTCGACAAGGGAACATTGTACAGGTTTCAGGTTGAAAACAAACTCTATGATCCATTTATAAAAATGTTGTTGCGGACTTATGGAGGAGGATTGTTTAGCGAATTTATGATTTTCAGTGAGGATGAAATGGCCCGGAAGCTGAATCTCAATGGCGAAAAGATTTTTCAGTATCTCAAATATATGCAGAGTATAGGTTTGATCCATTATGACCTACGCAAAACTACACCACAGATTATATTTATAACAGAACGTTTAAATCCTGATGATCTCTCTTTCTCAAAAGCCAGTCTTCGCGATCTGAAGAAGCGGGCAGAAGAAAGGCTCGAAGCCATAATTGGATATGTCTCTTCATCGCTCGTATGCAGAAGTCAGACATTGCTTTCCTATTTCGGTGAAGAAAACAGCAAACGATGTGGAAAATGTGATTCATGCATCAGTCTTAAAAAATTGAAGATGGATACCTCTGATGCCGAAGCAACCATCAATCGTCTTAAACCCCGCCTGCAACAAGGTTGGTGTACTTTGACAGACCTGGCTGTGGATGCGGGAATACTTCATGAAGATGAAGTCATGCACATGGTTGACTGGCTGTTGGATAATGAACTTCTGGAAAAGAACGAAGAGTCAAAGGTTCGCTGGAAACCCAATCTACCCTAAACATGGAAGGAACAATAACTGTTTTTAGACAAACATAACCTGGTTGAATTAAAAGTAAAAGCCTTCTGAATATGCAGGAGGGCTACAACTCAGAAGGCTTTTTAATAGAGATGCCGATAGTTATTTAACTGATGTTGACAGTTCGTTTCCGGCTTTGAATTTAACAACTTTTTTGGCATCGATTTTGATTTCTTTACCTGTCTGAGGGTTTCTTCCCTTGCGGGCAGCACGATCAGAAACGGAGAATGTCCCAAAACCTACAAGAGCTACTCTTTCGCCACCTTTCAGGGCGTTAGCTGTTGCTGACATAAAGGAATCAAGAGATTTTTTGGCATCGGCTTTTGTCATTCCTGACTCAGCTGCCATGGCGTCGATTAATTCTGCTTTGTTCATTTCGTTAAGTTTTAAATAAAAATTATTGTTTTATTTGTTCTTCACAAATATAATATTTTTTGAGGCTAAAGCAAGGGGAAAACGCTGAAACCCTTGTAAATGTTCATAAGTTGTCCATATTGTTGATAACTATAAAATCAAACATCTAATTATCAGGATAATGGCCAAATGTTAATTTATCATTAACTGGCTTTCAGACCACTACAAATGGTCAATCCACGCAGATAATCACCCACCGACATCCGTTTTCTACCCGATTGTTGCACCTCTTTTACGCTAATCCAGCCATCTTGAGCCGCAATGTGCATATTTTTCCGATTCGTTATAACAATTGAACCGGGAGGCATTGGTTTTAAAACAGTTTCGTTTTCGGTATCAAAGAGTTCAAAAGTGCTGCTGAAAATCTTGAGCTGATATGATTCAATTTCCGGTGAATGAATTTCAGTAAAAGCAGCCGGGTATGGGCTGAGTCCCCGGATCTGATTATAAATAGTAAGCCCCGATTGATGCCAGTTGATCAGGCAATCTTCTTTAAAGATTTTAGGAGCCTTTTTTAAGCCGTTTTCAGCGTTCTTTTCATCTGTTTGGGGCAACGCTTCATAATTGTTGTTCATGATGCACTCAACGGTCTCTGAGAGCAAACCGGCACCAGCTATCATCATCCTGTCATGCAGGTCTCCGGCAGTATCAGAAAAACTGATTGGAAGTTTGACTTGTGCAATAACATTACCCGTGTCGATTTCATGGGTCAGGAAAAATGTGGAAAGTCCTGTCTCTGATTCGCCATTCATCACAGCCCTGTTGATCGGGGCGGCACCACGGTACTGGGGGAGGAGGGAAGCGTGAAGGTTGATGGTTCCTTTTGGGGGCATATTCCAGACAACATCAGGAAGCATTCTGAAGGCGACAACGACAAACAGATCGGCTTGTAGAGCGGTCAATTCATCAAGAAATTCCTGTGCTTTAAGTTTCTCGGGTTGTAAAACCTTAAGTCCGTTGGCTTCTGCGAATTGTTTAATGGCAGAGGCCTGTAGCTTTTTGCCACGTCCGGCAGGCTTATCAGGAGCTGTAACAACAGCCCCTATCGAATATCCATCCTGTAATAACTTATCCAGAGAAGCAACTGCAAACTCGGGTGTCCCCATAAATACAATCCGAAAATCTTTCTTATTCATACCTTTCATTTAATTGTAGAAAATGTTGGAATGGTTGCCTCAAATGTCAGGTACATTGTAGAGACGCAATATTTTGCGTCTCCACGTCACGAAGATCTTCAATCAAGGAGACGCAAAATTTTGCGTCTCTACGTCACGAAGATCTTCAATCAAGGAGACGCAAAATTTTGCGTCTCCACGTCACGAAGATCTTCAATCAAGGAGACGCAAAATATTGCGTCTCTACATGTTTGGACATCAAATGACGATAAATGTTAATTCAAATTTACAGTAGAACCCAAAATATTTGATAACAATCCCCATATTTTTAAAACATCAGCTTAAAGATAATACATTTTACATTTCATAAAATAAAAAAGAGGCAACTCCATCATCCGGACCTGCCTCTTTTAAATTTCAAACAAGAAAGAACCGTTTATTTATTCTCTTCTGTCTTGATTTTCGCAATATACTTATCAACATCAGCTGCTTCGATGCTGTTAGGATACTTGGTTTTGATCTTTGTGTAAAGTTCAAGTGCCTTGTCATTGTTTTTCAATTCTTCATAAGCAAAGGCTGCCTTGAGCAAAAACATTGAAGTAGTGAACTTGTTGTCGCGAAGGTTGGCAGCTTTTTCGTATTCAGAAGCAGCTTTATCGGGCTGATTCAGTTCCATGTAAGCATCACCGGTAGCACCGATAGCCATTGGGGCAACCAATTCGTCTTTACCACTGAAGCTTTTCAACTGATCAATAGCATCCTGAAATTTTCCTTGTTTCAAATAACAGATCCCTGCATAATAATGAGCAAGATTTGAAGCGCTGGTCCACTTGTAATCATCAATAATTGAAAGGAATCCGGGATAATTACCGTCGCCGTTCAATGCTTGTTTCAATGAATCCTTTTCGAAATATTTTTGTGCCATGAACATCTGACCTGAGGCATCGGCTTCGCGTGGGAGAATATAGTAGTTACGGACAGCGTAAAAACCCAGCACAATTACCACTAGTGCAATTCCTATATTGATGAGTAGTTTCTGATTATTTTCAATAAAATGTTCAGTCTTGCTCAGTGTTTCTTCAACACTGTGGATTCGTTCTTCTGTTTTATCAATCTTTTGTGCCATGTGTATGGATTATTTTTATGATGCAAAAGTAATTTTTTTTTGCTAATCTAAAAACAAGATGCGAAAAAACAGAACACTTTTATCAACAAATCGTCAAAAACTATTCAATAACTGTTTGAATTTCCCCGTAGGGGATAAATATCAATAGAAATATTCACATTATCTATCTTTTCCCCGTAGGGGATTAACCCTTACTGAGACTATTTTCTTAATTTTGTGACACTAATAAATTGTCTTTAACAATGGCTGATCCAACCTCACCTGAATACAAGAAAGCATTTTTAACTTATCTTGAAGAATTCATCACCGAAAGTAAGTTGAAGAAATTTGACCGCATTGCCCGTAACCGCACACGATATGTCACGATCGTGCTCGAAGATATTTATCAGGCCCACAATGCCAGTGCTGTTGTTCGTTCGTGTGAGTGTTTTGGAATCCAGGACGTCTATTTTATCGAGAATCAATACGAATATCAGATCAGTCCGGATGTAGCGATGGGCGCTCCAAAATGGCTGAATATCACACATTTTAAAGAACCGGAAGTTGATAACACCACGGCCTGTATCCTGGATCTGAAAGCAAAGGGATATAAAATTTATGCCACGACACCCCATACCGAAGATTGTCTGATCAACGATCTTCCGATGGAAGAGAAGACGGCACTGATGTTCGGCACCGAACTGGATGGGCTAAGTAAGACAGCACTTGCTCTTTGTGATGGCTTTGTCCGGATTCCAATGTACGGGTTTACCGAAAGTTACAATATATCTGTTTCTGCCGCGCTCTGCATGTATAGTGTCAGAGAGTCATTGCGATCAAAAAACAGGGCATGGCAGTTTTCGGAAGAGGAAATCATAGATCTGAAACTTGAATGGACCAAGAGAACCATCAAGACCCCCGATTTACACGAAGAGCGCTTTGCCAAAACCTACATTCAGCATTTGCATGACCAGATCAAATCTTAAACAAATATTAGTTTAGAGATTTTTTGAATTTTCTTTGATGAGTCTTTAAAAATCGTTTGAATATTCATAATTGAGGGATTGTTCTCCAATAATTGAAAGATACTTAATGGATACCCTATGAGTATCCATTAAGTATCCATTAAGTATCCATTAAGTATCCTTCAACACTTGATTAACAAAGAATTATGAAAGAATATTTAATGAAATTTATGTTTTACTTAAAATATTCATTTTAAGTTGATTACTATTATCGGTAGAGACGCAAGATTTTGCGTCTCTACACAATGTGGAAAAATTGTCGTTCTCTCTTAATGCAATATTAGTCATTTTTAGTCAAAAAAGCAGCACTTAAAATGCCCCTGGCCTTGCGTTCTGAACACTTTATCTTCAAAGCCAATAAAGGAAGTTCTACGTTTTCGAAAACACTCTACGATTTCTATATCAAAGACGGAGAGCCTGTTAAGCCTCAGGAAGTGAATGCGGTGATGGTCAAAAACAGTTTTTATTTGCACATAGGGTATAACTGTCAATAGATAGATTTTTACAATCTATCTATTCTTGAAAAGTGAAATTGTTGAAATGTGAATTGTTGAAAATGTAGGGGCCGCCCTTGTGGCCGCCCATGAGAATTGTTGATAAAAATTTATTGTATTAAAAATATGTATTACCCATGGGCGGCCACAAGGGCGGCCCCTACATTTTCTGCAATACGCGAACAAAGATCTTTAATATTAAGAAACTGTTTAAATTTAGTTTCTGTTTATCCGTTGGACATACAAAAACATTCTAGTGCTGCCTATTTACATCACGTAGAGACGCAATATTTTGCGTCTCTACAACAGAAAACCCGCTTCCGATGGTTCTTAAACTCCATTTAAAGAAATTTTAAACAGTTTCTAAGTAGTGCAAATAATTTATTGTCTTATTCCAATTGCGAATCTTTTCAATGAATATGGGGTAAGCAAATAATGAAATACGACATTGTTTAATGCTTATTACTTAAAACCAACTGGCAATAGAAAAAACTTAAATGAAACAGTTTATAAGACTCTTCTGGATAAAAATGTTTTAACAACATTATTGAACTTTCAGGATCTCTTTCATCAGGTTTTCTTTGGATTGAAAACCTGAAAAGCGTTTTACCTCTTCTCCGTTTTTAAACAAGAGCATAGTGGGTATTTTCTTTACGCCATATCTCAATGAGATCGACTGTGGATTATCTATATTTAGTTTCCCAATAGAGGTATTACCGGAAAACTCTTCTGCAAGTTCGTTGAGAATAGGAGTCAATATCTTACATGAGATGCACCAGGGAGCCCAGAATTCAACCAGAATAACGCCTCTTTTTATCTGATGATCAAAGTTATGTTCGTTAAGGGTCTTGATTTTCAGGCTGTCTTCAATGACTTCCTGTTCCTCTTTTACTTTACCGTTTTTAAACACCAGGTAAGCACCCAAAGCAATAAATAAAAAGAAGACAATAAATGAAGTGATATTCATAATATAACTATTATTTAAAATGCAAAATTAGTCTTATTCAAACCAGATCATGACAATACTGACCATCATTAACGCAAACAAAGAATAACCCAGGATCCGGCTTGACTTTTCAGACTTGATCAGTTTTGAAATCAGGTCACCAAACTTAATCCAAACGAGCATACATGGCAAACCGACAATATTGAATGAAATGGCTAGTACGAAGACATTCAGATGTATGCTGCCAAGGTGTGGCATAAAGGCTCCAGCACCACTAATGGCAACGATCCAGGCTTTAGGGTTGATGAACTGCATCAGATAAGCCTGGATGAAAGTAAGCTTGACAGGCTTCTCGGTCTTGATTTCGCTGTTCAGTTTGCTCAGGACAAAACCTAGATACAGCAGCCATATAGAACCAACAATTTTCAATATCAATCCAAAGGTCTGGTTATTGGTGATGATCTCCGCAACACCATACCCGGCAATACAAGCCATCGTAAAGAACCCCGTTATGATCCCCAGCATCAGTTTTCGGGAGTCATTCATACCAAACGCCTTGCCATGCGAAAAGAGTAAGTAGTTATTCGGCCCGGGAGTGATTGCAGTTACAAAAGCATAGATCACGTAGCCAACTATATTAAATCCAACCATTTAAATTGTTATTTCAGAATAAATGGTGTCAGGAACCATTTATTTCAAATAATGGTTCCTGACACCATTTATTTCTAAGAATTTATTTACCTTGCAGCCTGCAAATATAAGCGTTACTTTTTAACATGCGTTGTCAACCAAATTCTATATTTTCAATTAAATCAAACAAGTTTATGAAGAAAATTCTTACACTTTCAGGCATACTTTGCCTGTTATTCATCACTACATTCAGCTACGCTCAGACCGGCAAGGTTGTTAAAAGTAAAACCACCAGTGCCGATCAGGTTGTTAAAAACATCATCGAGATTGGCAAGACCGATAATCAAACAATGACACAACTGGATGTTCTCTGTAATCGTTTCGGAGGCCGGCTGCTTGGTTCCGATGCTTATGATAATGCAGCAGACTGGGTTGCATCACAGTTCCTCAAGTGGGGCATGAAGGTCGAGACTCCCGAAGCAGGTACTTTGCCTGTTGGTTTCAACCGTGGTCCCTGGTTTGGAAGAATGTTGAGCGATAACGGAATGATCTTGCATTTTGCGACGCCTTCATACACCTCCGGAACCCATGGCATTCAGAAAGGACATGTTGTCCTTGAGCCCAAGACGCAGGCCGAATTTGACCGTATGAAGCTGAAACTAAAGGGAGCATGGGTATTGATCACAGGAGATAACGTCGGGTGGCCTATAGATATTTCGAAGAGAGCCGATATCCACAGAGATTCTATCGTTGCCGATAATATTGAAATCGCTAAGAAGAATAATGAAATCAGGGCGAATGCTTTAAAAGATGGCATAGCACCTGAACAGATTAAATATTTATTGCCAAAAGATGAACCTGCACTCTTTTACAAACAGATGAAAGATGCCGGCATATTGGGTATTATCCAATCTTCTCCACTGCCAATCAGGGCGTTGTATGACAGAAAAAATGTCGACAGTATGACCTTTGAAAATTTGCCTACTGTTCCTGATATCAAACTGGATGAACATCAGTACAAGGTGATAGAACAGATGGCTAAAGAGCGTCAACGTTTTGATCTTGAATTCGATATCAGGAATTATTTTAAGATGGGTCCTGTTAAATATCATTCAGTAATTGGTATTATTCCGGGAACAGAACATCCCGAACAGTTAACGATAGTGAGTGGACATCTCGATTGTTTCGATGTTGCCTCAGGTGGCGTGGATGATGGATCAGGAGCTTCCGTTACAATAGAAGCTGCCCGGATGATCATGAAGGCCGGTGGGAAACCAAAACAGTCTATTCTCTTTTGTCTCTGGGCCGGAGAGGAATTTGGCTTGTATGGTTCAACGGATTGGGTGAAGAAAAATGCAGACAAGTGGCCTAAGATCTCGAATATGTTTAACCGTGATGGCGGACCTACAGTTGCAAATAGTCTGAGTGTTTCAGATGCAATGTGGAACGACATGGTGAAGATATGTGAGCCTTTGAATTCGATTAATCCCGATTTCCCTTTTACGCTGACAAAAAGAACAGCAACGCCACGTCCTGTTGGTCGGGGAAGTACAGATAGCAGTCCGTTTGGAAAAGCAGGCATTCCGATCATGACATTCGGTACCGCAGATACAAAGGGTTATGGGTTTGACTATCAGGAGATCTGGCATACAGAGCGCGATATGTACAATATGAGTATCCCTGAATATCAGAACCATACATCTATTGTGACAGCGATAGTAGCTTTTGGTGTTGCCAATCTGGATCACCTTCTATCCCGCGAAGGATACTTTACACCCGATGCACCGGTAACTGCAAAATAAGTGAACTGATTTGGTAAAGGGAAATTCCTTTTGCTATAATACTTTCACCCCTTCGGGGTTCATATTCAATTATTTGTATTGCTATAATACTTTCACCCCTTCGGGGTTCATATTCAATTATTTGTATTGCTATAATACTTTCACCCCTTCGGGGTTCATATTCAATTATTTGTATTGCTATAATACTTTCACCCCTTCGGGGTTTTTCTTCAATCCCGAAGGGATGAAAGTATTATAGCATTGACAATCAATACAAATGAACCCCGAAGGGGTGAAAGTATTTTAACTGAACCAAAATCAGCCACTGACTTTTTCTTTGAAAACCTTTCCCCGTTCCTCGAAATTCTTAAACATATCATAACTTGCGGCGGCAGGGGAGAGCAAACAAATGCTTCCGGGTCTGGTGTTTTCCCTGGCCAATAAAGCAACTTCATCAAAGTTCGCAGCCATGAAAAAATGCTTGTCATTAATCCCTGCATCTGAAAGCATCTTACAAATCCTTTCTCCTGCCTTGCCAATAAATATCAGATTCCGCATAGAAGAAGAAGCCAAAAAGTCAATGAGCACACTATAATCAATCCCCCTGTCAAAACCACCCAATATCAATGTATCCACATCTTTCAATGTTGTAACTGCAGCTATGGTTGCCTGCGGAATCGTAGATATCGAATCATTGTAATACCTGATGCCGTGATAATCCCCCACATACTCAATCCGATGCTCCAGCCCTTTGAAATCCCCAATCCCTTCAATAATCAACTGATAAGGTATCTCATTCAATAAACAAGCCAACACAGCCGCCATGATATTCAGTACATTGTGTTGCCCCGGAAGATAACGCGGAGTAGTCAGATCATAAAACAATAGATCCTTAGACAAAGTAATATGCATCTTCAATAAATCACTCCATGCCCCGTTCAGTATCGGTTCTAAAACACTAAAAGGGTGCTTAATTCCCGGCAATGAATACGAATTCAATAAACCGGCAATACCAAGATCATCATGATTATATATAAAATGATCACCCGCTCCCTGATTCAACCCAATATTCAACTTCGACAGCTGATACTCCAGATACGATTTGTAATGATCCAAATGTTCTTCAAATAGATTGAGCAATATGCCGATATGAGGCGCTACCGTGATATATTGCAATTGATGTGAAGAGAGTTCGCAGATAATGATCGTCTCTTCATCGATCTGCTGCAGCATTTCAAAAGGAGGCAAGCCAATGTTCCCAACCAGAATTACATTGCCGGTATGTTTCCCCACAATATGTTTGATCAGGCTACTGGTCGTACTTTTCCCTTTAGTCCCCGTGATGCCTGTAACCTGCTTACTATACATGCGCAGGAATAGATCGGTTTGTGACGAAATCTTTTCACGCGAAGGTTGTTCCAAAAGATCTTTAAAACTCACTCCGGGCGCTTTAATAATCAGATCATAATCATTAAGCCCGGATAAATAAGACGATCCAAGATTAAACTCCAACCACACATCAGCAATAAACTCAGGGTATTTGTCCACTAATTTTACATCCTGATCCGCGATAGTCAATGGCTGCAGCGGAAGCATGCTTCGGATAAACCTGTAAGTTGAAATCCCTTCCCGGCCACAACCAACCAGCACAATCCGTTTTCCTTCAAGAAATTGCTTTATATCAAAACTCATGACAAGGCGTTTTTAAGGATATTTTCAAATCGGGGTTCCAGGTTATGTCCACTTTCAAATTCCAACAGCATCTTTTCAAATTGCCCTGGCGCCAAAGATGAATATGCCGTTGAATGATAATAATAATCCAACAACAAAGGCATATCAGCAAAATCCAACAAAGCGATGGTCTGTTGCAGCGAAGCATTGACCTCATCAACAGTCCCCACACATTCAAAAGGCTTGACGTTAACCAACCCGGTAAGCTCCCTTAAGTAATGTTTCAACCCAAGATCCGAAAACAGCTCCTTCCCAAAGATCTCCTTCAACCTTTCCCGACCTAGAAAAGGGGAGAGGATGGTATAGGTAAACAGACATTTCGGGCAGTTCCCACACCAGCTATCTGTCTTACTACCAGCATTACAGCTTCTGAAGACATCGTGATAGATGTCAAACCGACTAAACAATTCAGCTATCTGCAATTCCGAAACAGGACGCAGGAAGCTGAAATAATTGGGTTTGGGGGAGATATACTGCCTGACATAATTTCTGAAGTCCTCTTCAAATTCGAAAGACTTAGAGTACTGATGATTGATCGAACTGCCTTCTACCGTTGACTCATTGGCACTCGATTCATTCGAAAGTGCGATATGTTTCCGACCTGACAAAACAGCCGCCAGGATCGTGTTAAAGCCAAGCATTGCAGAGAAAGGAGTATGTCCGTTCAGGAAGCCCTTCTCATTTAATTCCAACAACAACGGATGAATAGTACGTTTAATAATGAAGATCTTATCCTCAGTATATCCCGCGGCTTTAATACACGCCAGAGTAGCACCGCGGGGATTCAATATCAGCGGCAAACAGTCAATCCCGTTGTGTCTGAGCAGCTCTAAAGTGACCACAGAGTCTTTGCCTCCACCAATCGGGACCAGCGCCGAGGAGTCATCTAAATCGAAATCAGGGCATATCACCGGAGAGCCTTCAGCGACAATCTCCATAAACGATTCCTCATCCGGATTCATAATGCCATTCAGGTAAAAGAATTCACCCAAACCGTTAAAATAGATCTTCTTCCAGAAGTCGATCTGTCCCTGGTCCAGTGCATGAGGTTTGATGATAACCTTTGGTGAACAGGCAGCCTTCCAGTAACTTACGAGTTCAATCATTCCGATATTGAATGCAAAGATATTCAGATCACTCAGCTTTCCACCCCCATTAAAAAACAGGTCAGAAATCCCCGGCCTGACAGAAATGCGTGTCTCGGGATAAAACCAATAACGGTCATTCAGGTTAAAAGAGAACCTGATGACTATTTCATTGTCAATCAGTTCTAAGCTATAACTTTCGTAAACAAAGACAGGGTATTCTGCACGGAGATCAATGAATTTTTTAAAATTATCGGGACGATTCATCGTTTTGGAATAATATTTGAACTAATATGCAAAGGTAATGATAATGAATAAAAACAATTTGTTTTATAACCTGTTTAAATTTCTAAAATAACAAAGCTATGTCAACGAATCCAACTACCGGCAGAATATTACTCGCAGAACCCGGAATACAGGATTTCTATTTCAAACAATCGGTCATCCTCATGGGAGAAATGGACGGTGACGGTGCATTTGGTTTAATCGTCAATAAGAGAACCAATATCAGGTTCGGCGACGTAATCAATGATCATCATGGTCTGAATCCCTATATCTATCTGGGAGGACCGGTCAGAAGTCAGAATCTCTTTTTTATCCATCGTTTACCGGACCTGCCGGGATGTAGCCAGATTACCAAAGGTGTATACTGGGGTGGGGACAGCGAGTTAATGTATCAGATGTTACAAAATAATATAGTTTCAGAAAATGAAGTCCGCTTCTTTTTAGGCTATTCAGGATGGACACCCAACCAACTTGAAAATGAGATTCATGAAAAGTCATGGCGTATCACAGATCTGAATGAAAACCAGATTTTCAGCCCTACTCATGATCATTTGTGGGAAGAGGAAATGGTCAGAATCAATCCATCATACAAGGTCTGGTTCAATATGCCGGCCGACATTATGAATAACTGAATTTAATGGGGTCAGGAATCATTTCTTAGAAATGATTCCTGACCCCATTAAATTAGAAGGGTCGCCCCTACACATACAAAGGAATTACGTAAAGCAATCCACAATCTTCATACTCCCCATCCCGGCCAGATCCGCCACATTAACATCCCCGATCCCGGGGGACACCTCAACCCCCAACGCCACAATCACCGTAGTCCCCTTCACCGACAACGCCGGTTGGTCAAAAGACGCCTCCAGCACGAGATCCTCAGTCTCCGTACTCTGCTTCCTCCAATCCGTGAACACCGTCACCGTACGCTTATCCAAACCCTCCACACACGGCTTATAACACCTTTCTGCCCCGACCCACTCAAAGTCAGGCAACTGTGCAATCACCAACCCGATCCTGTACAAATTATACCGTGTAGGCCATGTGATCCTGCTACGCGAACTAAACCCCGGTAAACTCACAATCACCGTCTTCCTGTCCAACGAAAACCCCACATCAAACCGTTGCGAGAACACCTCTTCAAACGGGTGCCCCTTGTTGAAACACAACGTCGTGAGCAGGTTCGCATCCTTGCTCGATTCAATAGACCGCTTCCCCCTTATATGGAGATCATCGTGCTTCTGGATCGTTTTAGCCAGCTTCACGCTACTCTGGTAATAATAACCCTTTGCCAGGTGACCGATGCCACTCAACAACTGTTTGAGCAACGCCGCCCAGTACGCGCATGCCTTGAACTCCGTCATGCACTCACGTTGCCTTGCAAAAGCCGGGTTCTTTTTGATCAGTGCTTTCGACGAGCCACCCTTGGTAGATACGATATACCGCTTGAGAGTCTTGTTGTAATACACCCTGATATTTCCAATGCTTCCGATAAATTGGATCGGTCCTTTCAGTTCAGCCATTTCTTTAGATATTTTAATGAATTCAACTACCTAAAGATAATCAATCCCAACCCCTGATCCAAATTCTCAGACTATGACATTGGAGGCCAAAGGGAGACAACGGGAGACAATTTTCACTTTATTTCAAAATCTTTCCAAAAACCCGCCCCTTTTCAGAGAAAAATGGTGTCAGGAACCATTCTTTTCAGGAACCTAATTCTTTTTTTGGCCTTCCTACTTTTTTTAGTGTCTGTTCTAAACCAAATTGTTTTACGTTTTTAGCGACCCAACAGTCATCACCATAAGGATTATTTTTAAATATCGATTTTTCAATAACTTCTTCTTCGGATCTTATCTGTATTTGATTTAGAGATATTAAATAATTATCCGGAATAGCTACAGGCCAATTTGATAATATTTTTTTTTGTTCATGATTACCGTTTTCTCTTCTCCATATACTTGACCACCTCCAATACTCTGCCCTTTCAACTAATTTAGCCTTTAAAGCATTTTGTTCAACATATTTTACTAATGTAATAAAATGAATGTCATTTTGACAAATAAATGACTTGTATCTTCCCTGATAAATATGACCTTCTCCCGTATTATTTCTTTCTAAGTGCCACCTTTTCGTGTGAGTGATGGTCAACCAACTCATGAACTTAACAAGATCTCCATCATTTTTAGGATATAAAACTAAATGCCAATGATTTGGCATAATTGAATAGGCTAATAGTCTCATATCAAATTTTGCTACAGCATCTTTTAGAATTATCTCAAATGTTAGGAAATCCTTTTCCGTATTAAAAATACATTCCCGACCATTTGCTCGATTTAAAACATGATAAACATATCCTCCATCCATTATCCTTAAAATCCTTGACATAGTCTCATTTTATTAAAAGTGTTTAATTGATTCTCAAATGAAGCTATTAAAGTTAAAATATTTTTTATACAAAGTCAAGAACTGAATGAAAATGAAAAATGGTTCCTGACACCATTTTTTTTACTTCTTTTTTAACCAGGCATTGTAATCATTCGCAATCACATATAAGTCATCATACTTGTATGTTTTGTTGAGGATTTTTTCTGATAATTCAGGATCATCTTTGAAAAACTCACCAACACGCTTTTTAAATGGAAACAGTTTACTTGAGAGGACTTGCAGATTTGTCCCATCCGGTTTTTCGAAGACAAAGGATGTCTCAGTTGCAGTATAATATCCAGTAGTAACCAAATACCGGTATTTGTATATTTTAAGGCTGTCATTTAAAAGCAACTGCATGAAAACGGAGTCTCTTTTTAACAATTTGGGATAAAAAAACATGCTGTCGATTTGAAAATAGCTTAAATCCTGGGGATGATACCGCAACTTCTCCTTATTTAAAGTGTCACGCATGACTAAAAACTGGTAGTCTGACGAGGAATTGCTGAAGTTGATATCCCCTCTAATGGTGTCGCCATTTTTTAAAACGACTACACCTTTGACATAGTAGCTCTTAAATATATTTTTCAAAAACTGACCCTTGACATTGAGGCCTAAAAGCAAGCATAGTGAAATAGAAAGAATGAGATGTTTTTTCATGGTTTATTGTTTAAATGTTAAATATTCAGCATATTAAAAATTGTAGGCAAACCCCAAACCATGATATGTGGGTCCAAATTCTAATGTATGTTCAACAAGGTAAGCGGTAGTCCCTAATGTCGAATTATATTCCTTCACTGCATTTCGATGATGTTTCTTGCCTGAGTTATAGATCAGTAGGCCCGTGCCGGCAATGGCGGCGCTTGTGCCTATTGTCAACCACCAGGTGTAATCGATATGATCGCCTTTGATCAGTGATCCCAGACAAAAGCCGAAAGTAAAACCGCCTATATAAGTAACTGTCATTCCGGCTTTGTAATTAGCACGAGCTAACTTCATTTCGTGTAAAGCTGTTGGATTGTCTTTAAAAAGATAATTATAATCCATTTCGGTCAGGAATTTACCGTTTTTATAACATTTTATGTCACTTCTTGTGGTGTCAATCATAATAGAGTTATTTTTTGATTGACCGAAAGTATTAAGGCATTGAAAACTAATGAGAAAAATAAGAAAGAAGAGTTGTTTCATGTTTAAAGTATTTTAGTTGTTTAGGAATGTATCATTTTACTGGTTTTGAATAAATGGTTCCTGACACCATTTATTCTGACACCATTTATTCCCAATAGAACGTAATGTATCCAGACCCCATTTCCATCCCATTTCCATTCCATTTCTGCATAAATACCTATTTTTGTAGAAGATAAAGAGGAAAGGCTGTTCCAATAAAATAAACAAAAGCGAAAGAACCGATGATGTAAATTAACAAGAAAACAAACCCAATTCTGCTTTGCATTTTGTTTTCGTTTTTATACTGCTCGCAAATATCTTCCCGCTTTTTGTATAATAAAAAATAATTAAGAGTAAAGATAACAGAGCATAATGGCAATGTAAACAAAATAATCTCATTTGGGGAACTGAAATTAAATTTGAAATTAAGAAAATGTTTTAATATCAGAAATATGGTAAGAATATTTACACCTTCAAAGCCACTTATCAACAACATTGCATTTGTTGCAGGTGTATCATTGGTTTTAACCATTCTGAAACTTTGGTATATTTTATAGTATAAGTATTTCATAGTAGCATTTATTGTAAATTAACATAAAGAAGGAAAAATGGTTGTATATTGCAGCTAAAAAGTGTACCACTTCTGCAGCTAAAAAGTGTACCACTTAGGATGACGTAAAAGTAAAAAAATAATCATTTCTTCAACCATAATTTTGTTTCTTTTACCCGATATGATTTTCCGGTCATATTTACAAGATACGCCTTGTGAGCCAGTCGGTCTACCATAGCAGCAGTAATGATTGGATCCCCAAAGGGATTAAATGGGGTCAGGAGTCATTTTTTGTTTTGGCCTGCCCACTTTTCTTAACGTCTGTTCGTATGCATCCGGCCTGCCACATCTTGTAAGGTATAAAGTTAGACAATAATTTTGTCGAAAAATTATACATACATGGAAACGACGTTTCAGAAGGCAAAACGGATTAAAATG